>QFCD01000403.1_pt1 | contig 259800 bp, 250 predicted proteins | sample 5346081 | NCBI WGS metagenome assembly QFCD01 (sample SAMN09062251, study PRJNA434731) | Human gut metagenome, whole genome shotgun sequencing project. | isolation source: stool timepoint A gemcode assembly | host: Homo sapiens | collected 2015 | reverse complement strand
TCGGAGCGATTTTTGCTCCGAGTATAAAGAAAGGGGAGAAGCGCCCAGGCGTAAGCTACCCCCAAACGTGGGACGGTCCATCGTACGATAGGCCATGAGGCCATTGTTTCCACAAAACCTTTTTAAAAAGTGGCCTCACACACTTCATCAAATCAGCCCGATTTTTGGGCTGACTCAAAAGGGATCGACGAAGGCATATTTCGGGCGTCTTAGAAATAAGATTGTGGTACGGAACTTCTTACGAATCGTCATGCCTTTCTTGCTCTCATAAGAATCTTTTCTCAAGCAAGAAAGACACGTAATTGCATCGAACCGGAGCGATTTTTGCTCCGAGTATTAACATGGGGGGAAGCCAATTCTATGACAAGAAGCTCCCCTCATGTTATAATATCTCCATCATAACCTCGAAAGGAACCTCATCATGCCATCATCCATCGTTCGTAAAGCCGTAGTCCCCGTCGCAGGCTTTGGTACGTCCTTTCTTCCTGAAACAAAGACGATGCCCAAGGCCATGCTGCCTATTGTCGATATTCCCGCCATCCAGTTTGTCATTGAAGAAATCACCAAAAGCGGCATCGAGGAAATCCTCCTCATCAGCGGCCACGCCAAACGCGCCGTCGAGGACCACTTTGATTCCTCTCCGGAACTGGAGGACCAGCTCTTCCAGTCCGGTAAGACCGCCCTTTTGGAAGAAATCCGCGATATCTCCAAAGTGAATTTTCACTACATCCGCCAAAAGCAGCAGCGCGGCCTCGGTGACGCCATTTTGTGCGCCAAGGACTTCATCGACGGAGAGCCCTTCATCGTCGCCCTTCCTGACGATATCATCCTAAACGACGAAGAAACGGGCCTTTCCCAGCTCCTGCACCAGTTTGAAACTACCCGATCGACCATCCTTGGCTGCTGCGAAGTTAGGGCAGGGGACGTCTCCAAATACGGCATCATTTCAGGCGAAACGGATGAAACCCATCCGGACCTCGTCCGCGTCCATGACATCACGGAAAAACCGAATGCTGAAAATGCCCCCAGCCATCAGGCCGTCTTTGGGCGCTATATCATTACGCCTGACGTCTTTGAGTACCTGGAACTTACGCCAAACGGCCTTAACGGACAGATCCAGCTGACCGATGCCCTGCGCGCCATGAGCCATAACGAGCCCATGTACGCCTACAACATGAAAGGCCACTTCTATAACGTCGGTGATAAAATGGGCTATCTTAAAGCCATTGTCGACTATGGCCTGCGCCGCAAAGACCTGAAAGATGACTTTGCCTCCTACTTGAAGGACTTTGTCTCTAAAATGGAATAATGAACATAAGAGCTATGAAGCATGCTGCTTCATAGCTCTTTGGGTTTCTGCAATTGACCCTATCTTATATAACTTGTCTCTATCTATCAGAAAATATGATGAAGGGAAAATGAAGAAATACCCCTCAGCGTCCCCCATATAGGGACTTTTTATGATATAATATTTAAATATGATTTCAACTTAACAAGTTGCAGATACGTTACTCTTTAATCCCTATAAGAATGATTTTGTCATGGCGCCAGATACGTAAAAGAATGGGTTGCACCGGTTCGATGCGGGTCCCCGGCACCACTTTTTATTGAGTATGCATAGGGGGAACCCTTTAGAACTATAGATTTTCTATGAATATAATTTGAAGGAGACTTTTCATGTATGACTATCTGATTGTTGGTTCCGGCCTTTTTGGCAGCGTCTTTGCTCATGAAATGCATAAAAAAGGAAAATCCTGCCTTGTCCTCGAACGCCGTCCTCATGTTGGCGGAAACATTTACTGCGAAAACAAGGATGGCATCAATATCCATACCTATGGCGCCCACATTTTCCACACGTCGAACAAAAAAGTCTGGGACTATGTCAATCAGTTTGTCGAATTTAATAACTACGTCAATTCTCCCGTTGCAAACTATAAAGGCGAGCTCTACAATTTACCCTTTAACATGAATACCTTTACGAAAATGTGGGGCGTTGTGACACCTAAGGAAGCGGCCGAAAAGATTGCCCAGCAGCGCGCCGAAGCAGGCATCACGGATCCAAAAAATCTCGAAGAACAGGCCATTTCCCTTATCGGGACGGACATTTATACGAAGCTCATCAAAGGTTATACGGAAAAGCAATGGGGGAGAAGCTGCAAGGAGCTGCCAGCATTCATCATTAAACGCCTTCCCGTGCGCTATACTTTTGATAACAACTACTTCAACGATCGCTACCAGGGCATTCCCGTGGGCGGCTACAACAAGCTCATAGAAGGCCTTCTTGCTGGCATTGAAGTCCGTACCGGTGTGGATTATCTGAAGCACCGCGACGAATACAAAGATATGGCAAAAAGGATTGTCTATACGGGCCCCATTGATGAATACTTTGGTTACAAACTGGGCACCCTGGAATATCGCGGCCTGCGTTTTGAAACGGAACGCCTCGAAGAAGAAAATCACCAGGGTGTAGCCGTCATGAACTATACGGACCGCGAAACGCCGTGGACCCGCATCATCGAACATAAACACTTCGAATTCGGCACCCAGCCCGTAACCTATGTGACGAAAGAATATCCCGCAGATTGGCAGCCAGGAGAAGAAGCGTATTATCCGGTGAATAACGCTAGGAATCAAAGCCTATATGAACAATATGCTGCACTAGCTCAAAATGAACAGAATGTAATCTTTGGAGGCCGTTTAGCTGAGTATAAGTATTATGATATGGATGATGTTGTAGAAAGTGCTTTAAAAGTCGTGAGTTGTGAAAAGGAATAGCTATCAAGCTGTCCCAATCAGCGCTTACGCTTCTGATTTGCTGTCAAGCTTCAAAAGCTATTTTGACGGTTTCTTATATGTACTCAACATAGTTATTAAACGCAGCTTATTCATGAAAGGATTCCCACCTATGAACTATAGAAACCTTAATGTATGGAAAATATCTGTTAGTCTTGCTCTATCTACTTTTAAGACACTGAAAATATTGCCGAAGCATGAGTTGTATGGGATTGCTGATTAGATGAGAAGAGCCGCAGTCTCAATACCTTCAAATATAGCTGAAGGAGCAGCCAGAGAATCTAATAAAGAGTTTAAAAGATTTCTCTACATTGCTATGGGATCTGCCGCTGAACTAGAAACACAATTTATAATTTGCCAAGCCGTTGGATATCTTGATTCTGAGGTTGTGGAAGATAGAATTCAACAAATTTCTACTGTTAAAGTTATGCTTTCAAAACTTATTAAAAAGATGATTGGCTAATTCAGTTTTTTCAATGGTTTTGGGCATTTAAGCTTTAATCTTTTAAGCCAAAGCCGAAGGATTGAGACAGCTAGGGCCAAGGCCCCGAGACAGCTTGACAGCCAAAGTTTATCTGCTTTTAAATAGATAAACTTGAGACAGCTGGGCTAAATAGTACAAAATCTAGAAGAAATGGATGTGACATACATTTTATGGACATCAAAATTCTAATTGCCACACACAAATCCTACTGGATGCCTGATGATCCTGTCTATCTTCCTTTGCACGTTGGGGCAGAGGGGAAGGCGGAGTTAGGGTATACCAGAGACAATACGGGCGACCATATATCTTCCAATAATAAAAACTTCTGTGAATTGACAGGTCTTTATTGGGCCTGGAAAAATCTCGACGCTGATTACATTGGTCTCGTCCACTATCGCCGCTATTTTACGAGAAAAGAAGTCCACAATATTGAAAAGAAAAAATCCCAAATCCTTACGAAAGAGGATTGGGAAAACTTGTTGTCCCGCTATCCCGTTATCGTCCCCGATAAACGCAAATACTACATCGAGAGCAATCGGTCTCATTATAACCATGCCCATCATCCTGAGGGCCTCAATATAACGGAGCAGATTCTTATCGAAAAGTATCCTGAATATCTTCCGGCTTTCAATAAAGTTATGAACCGCACCTGGGCCCATATGTTCAACATGTTTATCATGAGACGGGATCTTTTTAACGATTATATGACCTGGATGTTTGACGTTCTTTTTGAACTTGAAAAACGAGTCGATATTACGGGATGGGATCCTTATGAATCACGTATCTACGGCTTTGTCAGTGAACTGCTGCTCGATATATGGCTTGAAAAGAATCACACCATCTATCATGAGCAGAATGTTTCCTTTATGGAAAAACAAAATTGGCTCAAAAAAGGCGGAGCGTTTTTAAAAAGGAAAGTGTTTGGAAAATAGTTGGTAGTTATATATGGGGGAAAACTAAATTGATTACACTGAACATAAAATTACCAGACCATTTTTTGGATGAAGAAGTACAAGATGGCTTTTTAGTTTCCCAAAAAAGGAAAGAAGTATGGGCTGTTGAATTAGATCTCCTTACTGAATTTGATAGAGTATGCAAGAAATATAAATTAAGGTATTTTGCTGATGGCGGTACTTTATTAGGCGCAATAAGACATGGTGGATTCATACCTTGGGATGATGATATAGATCTGGCTATGTTTCGAGATGATTACGATAAATTATGTTCTATTGCGCTACATGAGTTTAAAAACCCATATTTTTTTCAAACTGAATATACTGATAGGGGCAGTCTTCGCGGACACGCACAATTACGAAATAGTAACACTACAGCTATTCTAAGGAACTCTTTAAATTGTAAGTATAAATTTAACCAAGGCATATTTATTGATATATTCCCAATGGATTCGGTTACAGAAAATCAATCTAAATTTTTGATTCAAGGAATCAAAGTGACGTTTTATAAATGGCTTTCACGTATCATGTCTCGCTCTACAGATACGTACGCTAATCAAAGCGGAAATATAAAACGCGATTTGATTATGAAAATTTTTTATATATTTTTAAAAACGCCTCTAAAGAATTTGTTTTTAGATTATGATATGTATTATAAGATGTTTGAAGATAATTGTACGAAATATAATGAAGAGAATACTGAATTCATCTCTCTGTTGAGTTTTCAATTCTTTAACAAACGTAATTTTAAGTATAGAGTGGATTACGATGAATGTTTTGAAGCAAAATTTGAATTTATAACAATACCAGTAATGAATAACTATGAAAGAGTCCTAAATATGAATTTTGGTGATTGGAAAAAGTTTATTATTGGAACATCTGATCATGGAACTGTATTCTTTGACACGGAAAAATCATATAAAAAATATATTGAGGATAGTGGGGCGAGTAAAAATGGTGTATGTAAATGAGAATATAAAAAATACAATTCGTGTTTTTCCGCAGCAAAATCGATATGGGAAACATCGTTATGATATGAATGAAAATCCTGAAGGCTTGCCACGGGATTTTGTTAATTCCGTCCTGAGAGAAATTACTCCGGAATTTCTCTCTATTTACCCAGAACCTGATAAATTCCTAGAGAAATATGCTAGTTACATTGGCGTAGAACGTAATAATGTTGTTGCTACCAATGGTTCAGATATGGCAATCCGCTATCTTTTGGAAACTTTTGGTGAGAAAGGCAAAGATGTTGTCACTGTTTCACCATCTTTTGAAATGTATTGGGTAAACTGCAGCATCTTAGGGTACCATCACGTTCCAATCCCTTATGAACCTGATTTAACTTTGGACATTCAAAAAGTCCTTGCTGCGATTACGGAGGAAACCAGAATTGTCGTCCTTTTAAATCCAAATAATCCCGTCGGGAATGTATATACAGATGATGAATTAAAGGCTGTTGTAGAAAAAGCGCAAACTGTCAATGCATTGGTTATTATTGATGAAGCCTATCATTATTTTTATAAGAAAACTTTCTTGAACTTCATCAACATGTACGACAACATTGTGATTTTACGTACTTTCTCAAAACTATTTTCACTGGCAGCCTGTCGCTTAGGCGTTATTATTGGAAATCCCAAATTAATTCATTATGTGACGAACGCCAAGCTTACATTTGATGTAAATTCCATTGCGCTTTTATTCGGAGAAAAAATTTTAGATCATCCTGACATCATTGAAAATCTGATTCAAATTGAAAATGCTGGGAAACAGTATGCGTTGAGTCAATTAAAAGAACATGGTTATGATAGTCGTGATTGCCGGGGTAACTTTATCTTTGTAAAACCTAAACATGATGCAAATGAAGTCGCTAGACGACTCGAACAGGAAAAGGATATTCTTGTTCACGCTTATAGCAACGAGCTGCTTAAAGATTATCTTAGAGTATCTGTTGGTTCTGTCACAGCGATGCGTTTCTTTTTAGAAGGCTTTTTTGAAATCGATAGATAAAATTCCTCAAGGGGAGAGAGAATGAAGAAAGTAATCACATATGGAACTTATGATCTGTTCCATCAGGGCCATTACAATTTATTAAAGCGAGCTAAGGAACTGGGGGATTACCTTATTGTGGGCGTCACCTCAGATTACTTTGATAAATCACGTGGTAAATTCAATGTTCATGATTCTCTGATGACACGTATTGAAAACGTAAAAGCTACGGGTTTTGCTGACCAAATTGTGGTAGAAGAATACTTTGGACAAAAAATTGATGATATAAAAAAATATGATGTAGATATTTTTACCGTCGGATCCGATTGGAAGGGCCATTTTGATTACCTTAACGAATATTGCAAAGTTGTTTATTTAGAGCGTACGAAAGGAATCTCCAGTACTCAAATCCGCAATTCACATAGTATCCGTCTGGGCATTATTGGTGACGAGCAGATATTGGATCGGTTCTTGGCTGAGCTAAACTATGTAAGCGGCATTGAACCGGTTGGAGTTTTTGCTGCTGATAAAGATGTTTCGGCTGTGTATAAATCGACAGTGGCAAAAGAATTTACTCAGTATAGTACGACTGATTCTCTTTTGTCAGCCGTAGATGCCGTATATATTAATGTTCCACTAAAAGTGAGACCACAGTATATTAAGGCAGCTCTTTTACAAGGAAAACACGTCTTGACGGAATTTCCATTTTCCAGTAATTATGAATCTGCAAAGGAACTGATTGACCTTGCTTTACAGAAGAAACTGGTTCTGAATGAAGGATTAAAAACAGCTTATTGTCCGGCTTTTGGAAAGTTGATTTCTCTTGTAAAGAGCGGACAAATTGGGAAGGTTGTAAGTATAGAGGCCAATTTTACACAAATATTGGGAGATAATCTTAGAAATCAGATTCGTATTGCTGGCGGAAGCATGCTTTCCCTAGGTGCTTATCCGCTTTTAGCCATCTTTAAACTGTTGGGGCATGATTTTAAAGATGCGCAGTTTATTACGCATCTGGAAAATCAAATTGATACAATCACGCGAGTTACTTTGACCTACCCTCATGCAATGGCTACAGCACTTGTCGCTATTAATGCTAAAGCAGAAGGAGATTTAGTGATTTCGGGAACAAAAGGGTACGTTTATGTGCCCGCTCCTTGGTGGAAGACTGAGTATTACGAAGTGCGATATGAAAATATCAATCGGAATGCAAAGTATTTCTACAAATTTGAGGGAGAAGGGCTTCGTTACGAAATCGTCGAGTTTGTAAGAAATATCCAGGACGAACAGTTTGATAATCTGCTTTTAACCAAAGCCGATATGCTAGCAGAAGCAAAAGTCATGGAAATGAGAGAATACGGTGCCCATATTTTAAGATTTTAATAGAAGGAAGCAGCTTATGAAAGAACTTACTCTAAAGGAGATTCAAGAGGATGTTTTTCAGATTCTCTTGACTTTTGATCAGTTTTGTAAAAATAACGATTTAACTTATAGACTTGCTGGGGGAACTCTTTTAGGTGCTATCCGCCATAAAGGATTCATTCCTTGGGATGATGATATAGATGTATGTATGCCAAGGCCTGACTATGAAAAGTTTCTTATGCTTTCTAAGAATGACTTCATTAATCAAGGGTATGAAGTGACTGCTGAGGCTTATTGCAAAATTTCGGACTTAAACACAAAACTTATCTCTCAGTATAGAATTGACGATAAATACGTAACGATGGACGTTTTTCCCATTGATGGTTTGCCCGAAGATAATAAAAAAGTAGAGCAGATTTATAAAGAAACAAATCTTTACAGGGAGATTTATCGGTTAAATTTTGCAAAGATAGGGGAAGCAACCACTTTTCTTAAAAGAATCTTCAAACCTTTCTTTATTTTAGGCGCCCGTGTCATTGGGAAAGACTATTGTGTAAAAAAAATAAATGAAATAGCTAAAACAAGGGCTTTTGAGAACAGCCATTATGTAGGCGCAGTTACCTGGGGCCTTTATGGATCGGGAGAACGGATGAAAAAAGAAGAATTTGATGAGACTGTCATGGTTGATTTTGAAGGACATAAATTTCCAACCTATAGCTGCTGGGATTCTTATTTACATGGTATTTATGGAAACTATATGGAGCTTCCCCCTATTGAAAAAAGGAAAACGCATCATATGAAAGTGTATAGATTGGAGTGAATAGGGGAATGAATATCGCTGTTATTTTTGCCGGTGGCACTGGCACACGGATGAATACGAAATCTCGTCCAAAGCAGTTCCTTGAAATGCATGGAAAACCGGTACTGATCTATACATTGGAACATTTTCAAAATCATCCTCAAATCGATCATATTATCTTGGTTTCTCTGGCCGCCTGGCTTGATTATGCTGCAGAACTTGTAAAAAAGTTTAGTATAACAAAGGTATCTGCGATTGTTCCGGGTGGCAGTACGGGCCAGGAATCCATTTACCATGGCATAAAAAAAGCGCATGAACTGTATGGAGATAAGAACATTGTCTTGATTCATGATGGCGTACGCCCGCTTATTGATAAAGAAACCATCACAAACTGCATAGATGTAACCGCAAAAAAAGGCAATGCTATTACCGTGAGTCCTGCCATTGAGACGATTTTCCTAAAAAGTAAAAAACAGGGTGAAGTTGGAGAGATTTTTGATCGCTCATCCTGTTTTATGGCCAAAGCACCGCAATGTTTTACCTTGGGTGATATTTATGAGGCTCATCAAAAAGCAATTCAAGAGGACTTACTGAATTTTATTGATTCGGCAAGCTTGATGCAGCACTATGGACTAAAACTCTATACTGTAGAAGGCCACGCAGAAAACATCAAAATTACAACACCCGTGGATTTCTATATCTTTAGAGCCATTATTGATGCAGAGGAAAATTTACAGATTATAGGATTGTGAGGAAGAAAATGTGGCTTGAAAATAAAATTTTTCATGAAGATTTAGAATATATCACAAATCAGGAGTTTATTCAGTGGAGACGATTACAGAATAAAACTGTATTTATTACAGGCGGAACAGGACTTATTGGATTTTATGTTATAAATTCTCTTCTTTTTTATAATCGTCTCTATCATGCTAATATCCGAGTTGTTGCGCTTGTAAGAAATTACGCAAAAGCAAGGGACCAATTTAAAAGTCAGTTGAATGAGAATCCTGATATGCTTACTTTCGTAGAAGGTGCCATTGAAGATATTCCTGCCGTTGGCATGGAAATTAATTATATTCTTCATGCCGCATCTCCAACAGATAGCTCATATTTTCTTGAGAAACCTGTTGAAACAATCCAAACAACGCTGTGCGGGATGTGGAATGTGCTCGAGTTGGCAAGAAAGAATCCTATCGAAGGCATGGTGTATCTTTCCAGTATGGAAGTGTACGGACCGAATCGTGATGAAGAACCGGTGAGTGAATCTCACGCATCTTGTCTTGATACGATGAGCGCACGCAGCTCTTATCCAGAAAGTAAAAGAATGTGTGAGAATCTTTGCGCTTCTTATTATAAGGAATATCAAGTCCCTGTCAGCTGTATTCGGTTAACCCAGACGTTCGGTCCTGGAATCCGGTATGATGATCAACGTATTTTCGCTATGCTGTTAAGATGTGCGATGGAAGAAAAAGACATTGAACTCTTAACAGAAGGGAAAACAAAAAGAAGCTATCTCTATCTTGCAGATGCTGCGACGGCGATTTTAACGGTATTAACATCCGTTAACTATGGGCAGGTTTATAATGCAGCAAATGAAGAAACATATTGCTCAATTAAGGAAATGGCCGACTTAGTTGCATCTCAGATTGCTAAATCCTCAATTGAGGTGATTGTTAATACTCATTCGGATACAAAAACGGATAAATTTTTACCGGAGCTAAAAATGAATTTATCTGTTGATTGGTTAAAGAACTTAGGATGGACACCACATTTCTCGCTTGCTAACGCTTTCGAAAGAACGATGAAATCACTTACGGATAATACAGGAGGCAACTTATAGTGAATCAATTAAGACAGTTACTAGCTGAACTATATCGTAAAAAAATAATTATCGTATTATGTGCCGTACTCTGCGCCGCAGCGTTGGCCTTTGAAAAATACTATTTTGGGGAATTTGTAGTTAGAACAGGTACATATTATACGACTGCAGTGGTTCATGTCGATCATTTAAAAGAAAATGATAATTCCCTTAAGGCTGAACGGCTGCTCAGAACTACGGGGAACCTTTATTCATTTATAGAAAAAAATGAGAAAAATGGACCCATTAGCTTTAATCGACTTGATGTCAATTGGGACAAGCTTGATAAAAATGGGAAAATTACTTGGCTGCAAAAGTATATTTCAATCTATAATTTTGGGTATGATACTTATGAAATCTTAATTAAATTAGATTCATTCGTTCCCAAAGATGCCGATTATTTGAAGGCTAATTCTAATGAACTCCTGCGTGAATTTATCGCATGCTCTGATGAATTTATTCAAAAAATCGAACCTAGCGCTTCCATTCGTGTCATCAAAACAGATGCCGTCTATCCAGAGGTAGTTACAATTTCGAAAAAGCAAACTGTTTTAAAATATGGAATGATTGGATTTGTCCTGGGATTGCTTCTCTCATCTGTCTCAATTTTGATTTGGACCTTGGGTAGGAAAAAATGATTTTTGAGGATACATCGTTACTGTTGTTTATCGTCCTTCTCTTGATTACCCTTTTCACATTGCTATTAAATCAAAACGACATCATCCATCCTGCCACGATCTTTTCTTTAACGATGACGTGGAGTGTGTCGTTAACGCTCGTAATGAGGAGTGAATGGCAGCTTGCGACCAGCAGTTCGGCGACAATTCTGATTTCTGCAGCCGTGGTAGCTTTCGTCGCAGGCGCTTTCTGGTGTGATAGAATTCTTTTAGAAAAGAATTCGCAGGCTCCGCAAAATACGATAACTAGCATTACTATTTCTTGGAAAGTATTGCTTTGCTTTTTATCCATTATGGGGCTCTTTATTGTATTATCATTTAAAGAAACCTATGAGAGTGCACTCTTATTGGGTAACAAGAATGGCGTAGCAGGGATGATTCGAACCGTTAGACTCGCTACTGAAAATGGTCTTTATAAATCGTCACGTTGGATGTCTTATCGGAATATATTTTCCAGTTCTTTTACCTATACTTGCATCCTAATCTTCTTTAGTAATATTTTTCAGTGCCATGAGTCAGTAAGAAAAAATTTAAAATTTTTAGTTCCAATCATTTTTTATTTACCTTTTATTATTTTAAGTGGTGGCCGGATGGGGCTGCTCAATTTAACAATTTATATTCTTTTGACTGGCGCTATTATTTATGAGCGAAGTCAATCTTTTCATCCAAAAGCAAAACAAAAGATTATCATTGTGTCGCTTGCAGCAGGGGTCAGTTTTTTATGCTTATTTTTGCTCTTTGGTTTTTTTACAGGGAAGGTTTCTCTGCATGGGCGGAGCCCATTTTCTATTATTGCCCATTATGGGGGATTATCAGCACCAGCATTAAGTGTTTATTTGAATTCAACACCACTGGAATCTCCTTACATTGGGTTAACGACACTATGGGATATTTATAGTAAACTACGAGTTTTAGGCTTATCATTGCCCCAAAATATAACGTTCCTTAAGTTTGTCCAATTTCATGGAATCAATACAAATGTTTACACTGCAATGAGACGTTATATTGAAGACTATGGATATATTGGTATGTATCTAATCATGTATTTTCTAGGCATAATTTACACAGCTTTTTATAGATTCGTTGAATATCGCTCCCACTCTCTATTTCCTATAGCTATCTACGCTTTTATTGCTCTTCCGCTAGTTTTTTCTATTAATGACGAAATTTTTCTTGCCCATATATTAAGGACATCAAATTTATATCAAATTTGTTTAATGTATATTTTCTTTAAGGTAATGGTTCGTGTTCAAGGAGAATCAAGTATAGATGGATAGTTTGATCGTATTATTAAGTTCATATAATGGTGCAGCCTATATTGAGAAGCAAATTGAAAGTCTATTAAATCAAACCCTTGCACCCAATATGAGAATTATCGTTCGTGATGATGGGTCCACCGATCATACGACCCTTCCCATCCTTCGACAATACCAGTCCAACGGAAAAATTGAACTTTGGGAAAGAGAGAATATAGGCGTCGTTAAAAGCTTTTTTGACCTTCTTTTGCATGCTCCTGATGCTGATTACTATGCTTTTTGCGACCAAGATGATTATTGGCTGCCACCAAAAATGGAGATGGCAGTTCATAAACTTTCCTGCATCAAAGAGCCCGCATTATATTGTTCAAAAAAAATCATTGTAGATCAAACGCTAAAAAAACTGCCAAGAAAGGATAATACTCCTTTATTTGGGACGCTTGATGTTTTGATGAAGGGAAATATTGCCTCGGGCTGTACGATGGTATTTAATCAAGAACTAAGGAATCTGTGCAGAAAGTTTATTCCCGATGAAAATGAGTATCAATATCTCTATCATGATACTTGGCTCTTTACCTTAGCTAAATTTACTGGGACAATTGTCTATGATTCAAATTCATATATCTTATACCGGCAACATGGCAAGAATGTTGTTGGCGCAATGGCCTGGGGAATGGACTTATTTATACAACGGATAAAAACATTTGACTGGACATTTAAGAAATATCGAAACCGAATGAAAGCAACTTATTATGCAAAAATCCTTGCCCAATATTTCTTACCCGATATTAGACCGGAATTGAAGAATACGGTTATTGCTGTTTCTCATGCGAGAAACAGTTTCGGGAGCCGTTTGACTTTATTCTTTGCTGGTGGTTTCACGCATACCCCTTTTTATGAGTATGTAATCTATAAAGCATATATTTTATTGGGATGGCTTTAATTGATATGAGCAAATCGACAATTATTAAAAAAATTTCATACTCTGTCTTTGCAAATGTCATTTCTTTACTCGTATCCATCTTTATGGTTATCATTGTCCCGAAGTTCCTATCCTTGGAAGATTATGGACTTTGGCAATTGTTTTTGTTCTACTATTCCTATATAGGCTTCTTCCACTTTGGATGGGAAGATGGCATTTATCTTAGATACGCAGGGAATTCTTTTGAAACATTGGATTCCAAGCTTTTTGCAGGGCAATTATATGGAATCATTGTGCTTCAGCTTCTTGTTTCAGCTGTTGTTCTTACTGGTTCTATGTGGGTTATTAATGACCCTATCAAGCAGCGTGTCCTTTGGTGTATCGTCTTCATTATCCCATTCGTTAATTTTAACAATGCCTGTAATCAGATTATGCAGTTTACTGACTGCATCAAACGGTATGCCACACTCGTGCTGCTGGAAAGAACGCTCTTGCTTTCGGCCATCGTCTTATGCTTTGCAGCCGGCTTCCGCACCTTTTCTCATTTATATTTTGCAAAGGTGTTTTCCATTGTTTCAGTCTCTCTGGTTGGAGCGTATTGGTGTAAAAGCTTATTGAAACTGCATTTTTATCCTTTAAAGGAATCGCTTAAAGAAGCCTCTATCAATTTGAGCGTTGGAAGCAAGCTAATGTTTGCCAACATTGCCAGTATGCTCATCATTGGAATTGTGCGTTATGGGATTTCGATTGGATGGGATATTACCACGTTCGGGAAAATTTCTTTGACGCTAAATGTTTCTAATTTCTTGATGGTTTTTATTTCTGCTGTAAGCGTTGTCTTATTCCCTTTGCTAAAACATATGGAGTGGGGCCAACTTTCCAACTTATATATAAGGATAAGGAATTGTCTATCCATTTTAATTTTAGGAGCCATGATTTTTTATTATCCCATGAAGAGTCTCCTGTCATGGTGGCTTCCTAAGTATGCTGACAGTTTGATTTACATGGCGGTGTTATTCCCTGTCTGTTTATTTGAGTGCAAAGTAACGCTCTTAGTCAATACCTATTTAAAAAGTATGCGCCAGGAAGCCTTGATTTTGAAGATCAATGGGATTGCCGTAATTTCAAGTATGATGCTCACTGTTGTCTCTGTTGCACTTTTCCATAACTTGACGATGGCCGTTTTTTCTATCGTATTCCTTTACGCAGGCAGATGCTTTTTGGCAGAGTATCATCTCCAAAAGCTGCTTTCCCTAAATCTGCGTAAGGATATGATGCAGGAGATGCTCCTCGTCCTTGTTTTTATCGCAACGGGATGGAAACTGAATAGCTGGATGACAATGATTATATATGCCCTTTGTTATGGATGTTACTTTATTTTGAACCGGTCCAAGGTCCATGATGTAATCATGCTAATCAAAAAATAAGTGAGTTCATTGCATTAAAGTTCGTGAGAGGTGATTGAAATATGAAAGGAATCGTTTTGGCCGGAGGGAGTGGTACTCGTCTTTATCCCCTTACAATGGTCACATCAAAACAGTTGCTGCCGGTGTATGATAAGCCGATGATTTATTATCCCTTATCAACGCTCATGCTGGCAGGTATTCGGGATATCCTGATTATCTCGACGCCCCAGGATTTACCCAATTTTGAGCGTCTTCTTGGCGATGGATCCCGTTATGGGCTGCATTTATCTTATAAGGTACAGCCTTCTCCCGATGGGCTTGCCCAAGCTTTTATCCTTGGTGAGGAATTTATTGACGGCGATTCCTGCGCCATGATTTTAGGCGATAATATCTTTTATGGTGCGGGTCTTACGGCGCACCTTATCAAAGCTGCCAGCAAGACGACGGGCGCGACTGTCTTTGGCTATTATGTTGATGATCCGGAGCGTTTTGGTGTCATCGAATTTGATGAAAGCGGCAAGGCCGTATCCATTGAAGAAAAGCCGCAGCATCCTAAATCCAACTATGCTGTAACAGGGCTTTATTTCTATGGAAATAAGGTCTGCGAGTATGCAAAGCAGGTGAAGCCATCGGCGCGCGGCGAGCTTGAAATCACAGACCTTAATAAAATCTATCTGGAAAAGGGGCAGTTGGATGTTGTTACCCTTGGCAGGGGCTATGCTTGGCTTGATACGGGAACTGTGGCGAGTCTCAGTGACGCGTCCAATTTCGTAAAAGCCGTTGAAACGCGTGCAGGTATCCAGATTGCGGCACTCGAAGATATTGCTTATGGAAAAGGCTGGATTACAAAAGATACCCTTCTTGAGAGCGCCCATAAGTATGGCAAGAGCCCCTATGGTCAGTATCTATTAAAAGTGGCCGAAGGAAGATTCCTTCGGGATAACTGAAAGGACGAGAAACGTGAAAATCATTGTAACAGGCGGCGCAGGATTTATTGGAAGTAATTTTATCTTCCATATGCTGAAGAGCCATCCTGAAGACTACATTATTTGTCTTGATAAACTTACCTATGCGGGGAACCTTTCTACACTGGCTCCCATAATGGATAACGCACATTTTCGCTTCGTCCGTGCTGATATTTGTGACCGCAAGGCTGTAGATGCTCTTTTTGAAGAAGAGCATCCTAATATGGTGGTGAACTTTGCCGCTGAATCCCATGTGGATCGCTCTATTGAAAATCCGCAGCTTTTCTTGGAAACCAATATTATCGGCACATCTGTGCTCATGGATGCATGCCGGAAGTATGGTATTCAGCGGTATCATCAGGTGTCCACAGATGAAGTCTATGGGGATTTGCCTCTGGATCGCCCCGACTTATTCTTTACGGAAGCAACTCCGATTCATACGTCCAGCCCTTACAGCAGTTCCAAAGCGTCCGCTGATTTGCTCGTATTAGCGTATTACCGAACCTATGGGCTTCCTGTTACTATCAGTCGCTGCAGCAATAACTACGGGCCCTATCATTTTCCGGAAAAGCTGATTCCTCTTATGATCATCAATGCCCTCCACGATAAGCCCTTGCCGGTCTATGGCGATGGTCAAAATGTGCGTGACTGGCTATATGTAGAAGATCATTGCCGTGCTATTGACCTTATTCTTCAGAAGGGGAGAGTAGGAGAAGTCTATAATGTAGGTGGTCACAATGAAATGAAGAACATTGACATTGTAAAACTCATTTGCAAAGCACTGGGTAAACCGGAAAGCCTGATTCACTTTGTGAAGGACCGTAAGGGGCATGACCGGCGATATGCTATTGATCCCGCGAAAATCCACCGTGAACTCGGTTGGCTGCCAGAAACAAAGTTTGCTGACGGAATTCAGAAGACCATCCAGTGGTACTTAGATAATGAAGAATGGTGGCAGCCGATTGTTAATGGCGACTACGTAAAATACTATGATAGGATGTATGGGAGCCGGGGTAGTTGTTAGCGGGTAGCTATTAACAGATGGCTATTAGCTGATAGATGTTAGCGCGGGGGATACGAAATTTTAGGGTTTTGATTTAATTAAAGAATATCGCAGATAGATTCTTAAGGGGGAAAAATAATTTGTACTGGAGTAGATGAATGACTTGTCGTAATTTTAAAGATTACACTGTATGGCAGGAAGCAATGAACTTAGCCTGTAAAATTTATGAACTCATCAGAAAATTACCTAACGAAGAAAGATTTGCTCTTTGTGATCAAATGAGACGAGCAGCTGTTTCGGTGCCATCTAATATTGCAGAAGGCAAAGGAAGAGGAAGCGATAAAGAGTTTATTCGTTTTCTAAATATTGCAAAGGGGTCGACTGTTGAGCTAGAAACACAATTGCTACTATGTGAACGGTTTGATTATCTTACTAATAAGGATATCAAAGAGGCTATAGAATCCTGTCATTATGTAGTAAAAATGATTAACAGGATTAATTATAATTGACATAAGTTCAGGAAGAGATAGACTGAAATATACCGGAACATGAAAATTGTTATCGGCTACCTGCTATAGACTACTCGCTACAGACTACCCGCTAATTAAAATAATACTAAGGAGTGAACGTCTTGAAAGTATTTGTAACCGGTGTCAATGGCCAGCTTGGGCATGACGTAATGAACGAGTTGGCAGGCCGTCATATTGAGGCGGTGGGCTGTGGCACCTCTCCTGTTTATAAGGGAATTCGGAATGGTTCACCTGTTGAGAAAATGCCCTATATTCAGCTTGATATAACAAAAAAAGATCAGGTAAATGAGGCTATGGAAAAGGTCCATCCTGATGCGGTCATTCATTGTGCCGCATGGACTGCTGTGGATGCAGCAGAAGAGCCTGAAAATATTGCGAAAGTCCGTGCCGTCAATGTCGACGGCACTCGCTTTATTGCCGAAGTTTGTAAAAAGCTTGGGGCTAAGATGCTCTATATCAGTACCGATTATGTTTTTAATGGCAAAGGAACCACTCCATGGGACCCTGACTGTAAAGAATATGATCCGCTCAATGTGTATGGCCAGAGTAAGCTTGACGGAGAATTCACGGTATCTTCCCTGTTGGATAAGTACTTTATCGTCCGTATTGCCTGGGTCTTTGGCCTTAATGGAAATAATTTCGTGAAAACCATGCTTAAGGTGGGGAAGACCCATAAAGAGTTGCGTGTTGTCAATGACCAGATTGGAGCACCTACGTATACTTTTGATTTAGCTTGTTTGCTGGTAGATATGATTCAAACGGATAATTATGGCTATTATCACGCAACGAATGAGGGTGGATATATTAGTTGGAATGAATTTGCTAAGGAAATATTTCGACAGGCAAGCTATTCAACCAAGGTAATTCCTGTAACAACGGAAGAGTATGGAATGTCAAAAGCTCGGAGACCATTTAACAGCCGATTGGAGACAAAAAAACTGCAAGATTCTGGGTTTAATAGGCTGCCAAGTTGGAAATCTGCAATAAGCAGATATATTCATGAGCTACACCGTAATACTTGATTTGTCGTGTAATTCTAATAGTTTTATGTAGGTATAATATATTTTGGTGTATATATGAATTTGATGGGTAGTCCATTAGTTTCTGTAATTGTCCCTGTATATAATCGAAAGGCGACAATTTTTAGATGCCTGGATTCAATTTTAAAACAATCATATCGGAATCTTGAGGTCTTAGTAATCGATGATGGAAGCGATGATGGCACTTCCGATATCTGTCGTAGCGTGTCAAAAACGGATGCTTGCATAAAGCTTTTTAGCCAGGATAATCATGGTGTTTCTTTCAGTCGTAATAGAGGCATAGCTGCAGCAACAGGCAAATATGTAGTGTTTATCGATAGCGATGATTATGTTAACACTCAATATGTGGAAGGTCTTGTATGCAGTGCTGAAAGGGAGAGGGTGAATCTTACAATCAGCAAGACAGTACATGATTATATCGATATTAATCATGAGAATCATGAAATTGATTTTCACGAATGTGTAGGCAATATAAAAAAGGATTATGTTAAGCTGCAAAAGTTAAACGACGGTCCAGTGGGGAAACTATATAAGTTGGAAATTATAAAAAAGAATCGCATATGGTTTCCTGAGACTATGAATTTTCAAGAGGACTGTGTTTTCAATATGTTATATTATAATCATATACAAGATTATAGAATTTGTTTACAGAGTGTCTATCATGTTTATCGTATAAAAAATGATTTTAACCTAAGCGCTTCATTATCAAGGGAAACCTTTAATAGCCGTATAGAACACATCCGGTATTTGTCCGAGTTCCTAAAGATGAATACTCCAGATGATTCTGAATTGGCATTTGGAGCTGCAATAATGGGAGCGATTCGTAAAGCAATATTTGTGAAGGATTCATGTAACAACTATCAAGCCTTTTTGGAACGGATACAGACTATAGCTTCTGTCTCAAACTTAAGCTATAGTGCAAACCGATGTAAGACAAAAATGGTTCTTTTTTGTTTTAAATATAAATGTTACTGGCCTATTTATTTATATTACAAAATACGGCTTAGATTTTGAAAGCAAGGATATTTTTAGATGGGAGAGATTAAAATGGGACAAATTAAAGTGGATCATAATGTGGGAAAAATTGATGGACTTTGCGTCATTACTCCTACCCAACATGGTGACGAACGTGGTTATTTTATGGAGACCTACAATGAACATGATATGGAAGAAGCTGGAATTCATGTGAAATTTGTGCAGGATAATCAGTCTATGTCTACCAAGGGAGTGCTTCGGGGCCTTCATTTCCAGAAGCATTTCCCTCAGTGCAAACTCGTTCGGGTTATCCGTGGAAGAGTTTTTGATGTAGCTGTGGATTTGCGTGCGCAGTCTAAAACCTATGGTAAATGGTATGGCGTAGAGCTTACGGAAGAAAACAAGAAACAGTTCCTTATTCCAGAAGGCTTTGCTCATGGATTCCTTGTTCTCTCAGACGTGGCAGAATTCTGTTACAAGGTCAATGATTTTTGGCATCCTGATGATGAAGGGGGACTTGCCTGGAATGATCCTGAAATTGGGATTGATTGGCCCGAAGTTGGAGGAGTATATCCTGGAAATGCGTCAGCCGAAGGTTATACCCTGCAGGATGGTACAAAACTGATGTTAAGTGAAAAAGATCAGAAGTGGCTAGGATTAGATGAGACGTTTTCTTTTAAATAAAAATACCTTTATTTAAAATGTACTGAAGGCTACTTACTCGTCAAATTGCCTTAAGATGTGATAAGAGCTTAAAGAACTTTCATGTTATAAATTTGTTCCATTCGGGTTATATATTTTATCTAATTCTTTATAAGCTTCGTCTGTGGATGCAGGAACCTCCGTAACTTGCGTGCTTGTTTGGGAAACTTTGAATTATAAATCAATGTTAAATTTCTTCTCCACGTTGTGGGAGGCAAATAGCCTTTTTAATTGTAAAGAGGTTCATCAAGTATCGACTGATAAAGTTTATGGTGATTTGCCCCTATCAGCCGCAGCACCTGGGTTTAAGGAGACGGACCAGCTTCGGCCGTCAAGTCCCTACAGCAGTTCAAAAGCTGCCGCTGATTTAGCCGTACTGTCCTATCATCGTACCTATGGGATCCCTGTCACCATCGGCCGCAGTTCCAATAATTATGGCAGGTTTCAGCACCCAGAAAAACTCATCCCCAAAATGATACAGCTTGCCCTCAAGAATAAACCACTTCCCCTATATGGCGATGGCAGTAATGTACGTGATTGGCTTTACGTTCATGATCATTGCCGGGCTATCGATATGATTCTCCAGCATGGACGGGTAGGAGAAATCTATAACGTTGGGGCAGGGGAGGAGCGCAGCAACCTCGAAATTGTTCATCTTATTTGTCGAATCTTGAATAAGCCAGAGAGTTTGATTCAGTTTGTGGAAGATAGGAAAGGGCACGATGTGCGCTATTCCCTGGATATTTCTAAGATCCGTAATGAATTGGGATGGAGTCCGGAGACAGCATTTGATGTGGGGATGGCAAAGACGATTCAGTGGTATGAGGAAGAGTATGGAGAAAATTCCCTTTAGATTATAAAGATAAGCCCTGGAGATTATGATTTCAGGGCTTATCTTTACGCCTTGAGATGCTTCTAATGAAAACACGTCAGCACTCCGAGTAACTTGACCTTAATATAGATAGGTCAAAGATATTTCACCAGAAGATTCAGCTTAATAAGTGCTAGCTAATACATTTTCCTCTGAGGGTATACCAGAAATCATTTCTATAATTTAAGGCTGGATGCAGCGACGTTGCTCTTAATAAAAGGTCTTACAAGATAAATACATCATTTTATTAGGATGGTTTACAGCATTGTTTTTATATCTTTTGACTGATATGGTTTATATTATTGTTGAACTATATGCAAATGAAGGCTATACTATATCTAGTAGTGTGGAACAGATGTTTATAAAACTTGCTACGATATCTAGTAAAGACACTTCTTCGGACAATGGAGCAGTGGTTTTCTTAAAAGTAATATTTAAACTATTGCAAGGTGATAAAATGAAGAATGTAATCGCTGTAGTATGGGATTTTGATAAGACCTTAATCGATGGGTATATGCAAGATCCGCTTTTTGAAGAGTATCATATTAACAGTGCTCAATTCTGGGTAGAAGTGAACGCACTTCCGGAAAAGTATAAGAAATTAGGCGTTGAAGTAAACAAGGATACGGTTTATTTAAATTACTTAATTCAATATGCCCACGAACATGACCTATCTGATCTAAATAATGAAAAGCTCAAAGGGTACGGAAAGAAATTAAATTTTTATCCTGGAGCCATTGAACTTATTCGCTATCTTAATAATGATATTTTAAAGAATCACTCCGATTTGGATAAAGAGCATCCAAAACAGTATAGCGAATATGGCATTAAAGTTGAAAACTATGTTGTTAGTACTGGTATCAAAAAGATTATTGAGGGGTCGGAATTAGCTCCCCTCCTGGAACACTACTGGGGCTGCGAACTAATTGATAGTGATATGATTGATAAAAATGCAGGACAGAGCATGATTGCAGATGTTGGCTACACAATTGATAATACAACAAAAACAAGGGCTTTATTTGAAATTAATAAGGGAATCCCGCAAGATCCGGACTTAGAAGTAAATGCTAAGATTCCCGAAGATATGCGGCGTGTTAAGTTTAAGAATATGATTTATATAGCTGATGGTCCTAGTGATATACCAGCGTTCTCGCTGATTAATAAAAATGGGGGATCGACTTTTGCGATTTATCCCAAAGGAAACCAGAAAGCATTTCAGCAAGTAGAGCAATTACGTGAGGATGGGCGCATTAATATGTTTGCCGAAGCCGACTACAGAGAGAGAACGACAGCATACATGTGGATTACCAATAAAGTGCTTGAAATTGCCAATCGTATTTGCAATGAGGAACGGGCAAAGCTAGAAAATGCTGTATCGAAGGGACCCAAGCATTTAGTGTAGGAAAGAATGGAGAACAAGGAGGAATAAGAAAAACTATGGAAGATGAGGTTAAAGAAAATCTTATAAAAATTAGAGACGATTTAGAACCTATATCCTTTACTTACGATAAAGATGGTAATTATTTCAAAACGTTGAAAGAAATTATCTGAGGAACAAAAAATGATGAAGAGAAGAATTGTGGTTCTTTGTCAAATTTTGGGGTGCTAAAGTGTCTATGCACTCCTGGAGAGGACATGCACGGAAGATAGTGCGTATCCTTTTTCGTTGCGTGTGTTAATGTACAAAATCCTATTACGAAAGCGCTCAAAATTGCGCAGACCAAATGAAGTCCGTTTTAACACCTTGATTTTATTGCTGCAGCCTTCAGTAAAGCCGTTGGAGTAAGGATATATAAGGGCTCTCCTAATCTCTTCGTACCAATAGGTAAAGGACTTAACCAGAGCGTTCATTTCCGGTAAATCAGCGCTTTTTAGTAGGTCTATCCATGCTGAAAGTGCCCATGTTAGAGCCCATTTAATTTAACCAAATAGAGCCCATTAGAAAAAATCAATTTGGGCTCAATAGAAAAAGCCATTACATAATCTTCCATTTCCTTCTACATAGAACCAAAAATGAAAAGAGCTGCTAACGGAAAGACTGGTACTTTTCTTTGGCGGCTCTTTTTAAAATGCTATGCATACATCTATCATAAAATGGAATTTAAAAATGGCATTCAGTAGGGTATAATGGGAAAAAGAATTCTAAAGCTAGCTTTAGGCCACTTTTATTTTTGGGAGCGATTTTTTTGAACAAAGAAGCGATACAAGCACCGCTCATCAGTCTCCTTGTACCTATCTACAATGTAGCGTCCTATGTAGATCGATGCGTTGGGTCCCTTGTGAACCAAACTTATTCCAATCTAGAAATCCTGCTCGTCGACGATGGTTCTACAGATGGCAGTGGGGCGCTCTGTGATGAGTGGGTAAAAAAGGATTCTCGCATCCATGTCGTCCATAAGGAAAATGGGGGCCTTTCTGATGCGAGAAACGCAGGAATCAAACGCGCTGCAGGCGCTTATCTTGCTTTTATCGACGGGGATGACTATATTGCCCCTGAGTACTGCGAAAAACTTTATCAGGCCCTTGCCGCGCATGATGCCGATATTTCCCTCTGTAATATTTGTTATGAATGGGCAGATGGACGCAGGAAAGACTATGAACCGCCCCATGGAACGCGGGAAGGTGTATGTACGGTTAAAGAGGTTCTACAAGTCCTTCATGGTGTGGGAGACCTTACTTTATGCGTTGCCTGGAACAAGCTTTATAAGCGAATCATTTTTACAGGGAATCCACCGCTTTTTTTCCCCAAGGGACGTTATTATGAGGATGAATTTTTAAATTACAAGCTCCTTAATAGGGCTAGTCGCATTTCAGTCATCCCTGATGCGCTCTACTTTTACTTTCAGCGGGATAACAGCATCATTCATCAGTACACAGATAAGCATTTTACGGACCTATGTTGCTGCATTGAGGATAGTCTCACCTGGTATCCGGATGACGAGGAAAAAAGACAGTGGAAACTGCGTCATTCGCTGAAACTTTGTTTTACGCTCTATAAAAAGTGTCACGATGATCTGCACTTTAGAAACCGGACTAGTGAAGTGAAAGGGCTTGTTTTCCGTATCATGAAGGAGCTTAAGATTACGTATCTAACGAAAAGGGAACTTGTGAAGGTCTTCCTGATCCTCGTTGGTGGCTATGGCGCGCTTTATCAAGTAAAGTGCCGCTTAAAGGCATCTCTATAACATTACCCAAAGGAAAAGAGCTGCGTAACGGAAATCTCAGGACTTCCGTTAGGCAGCTCTTTTGTTATGATCTTTTGTGGGTGAGCAGATTGGTGAATTTTTGGATGACAAGGTGGGTCATGTCATCTTTAAAAAGAAGGAGCAGAAGGAAATAGGACGCGCCGCCGAGGAGGACGAGGAGGGCCGTATGAACGAGACTTGGGGAGAGGCTTCCTGCGGCAAAGGTGACAAGGCCAAACATGATGAGACTTGCGAATAGGTGGGTGCGGGACCCGAGAAGAATATCCCGCAGGGGAAGGGCGCACCGGACGAGGTAGAACTGGACACCCATGACGATGAGTTCCGTAAGGACCGAAGCGGCTGCGGCACCTGCTGCCATGGCGTAGGGAATGAAGAGCAGGTTCAATATAAAGTTACAGACCGCACCGACGAGGACGCTTTTTGTGAGGATGGCCTGTTTGTTGGTCGGGACAAGGTACTGGTTTCCCGTGACGTTACTGAGACCAATTGCGATGACAATGAGGCTTAAGATGCGGACGAGGGGAATGACAGGAAGATAGTTGGGCCCAAAGAACCAGGGCACGAAATTAGGGGCGACGGCCATGAGACCAAAGCAGATGGGGAAGGAGAGGAGGGAAACGAACTGGTAGGAAAGTTTCATCCCTTGGATGACCTTCTCATGGTCCTTGCGGGCAAAGGCATAGGCCATGCGGGGAATCATGACGGGAATGAGACTTGTCACAATGGTGAGGGTGATGCGCACCGTCTTTTCGGCTTGTTCGTAGTAGCCGTTTTGCAGGGTCGATGCGGCGGCAAGACCAATCATGGTACGGTCCATGAGGGTATAGAGATTGACAGCAATTTGGGGGATGAAAAGGGCGATGAGGGGCGACAGGTGACGGACTATGTGCAGTTCTTCTTTCGGGACGCGGACGAGATAGCGGGGAAGGAAGAACCAAAGGGACAGGTTGGTTACAAGGGAGAGCCCTGCTAGAAGGCCGATGTAAAGGCCCAGGTCCTCGGGAGAATGGATGAAAAGAAAGAAGGACGCTACGGTGATGAAGCGGAGCAGGACGTTTCGGGCTGCAATCTTACCAAATTCCTCGAGCCCCTGAAAAAACCAGGTGATATCAAAAAACGTAGCGGCGATGTTGAGGCCTTGGAGCATGAAGATGGCTCTGTGGTACATGCGGGGGACGACAAAGGTGCTGTAAGCTGTAAGAGACAGGAGCATGAGAACAAGCCGCAGGAGCGTCAGCTCAAAAAACGTCTTGCTGCGGCCCTTGGGGTCGTCCTGCCTGTAGGCAATCTCGCGCTGTCCATAAAGTCCGATGCCTAGGGATGCGAAAAGGGAAAAGTAGGAAACAATGGAACTTGAAAAACTCGCAAGACCAATGCTTTCCGGACCCAGGACGCGGGCTAGGTAAGGAATCGTAATGAAAGGTGTCAGGACCACCAGGATCTGGTAGGAAAGATTATAAAAATAGTTTTTCATAAGGCTTTTTTTCATCGATAAAGAATCCTTTGACGTAGTGTAGGTTCATTATACTATGAAAGGAAGGAGAGAGGGGGAATTTGTGGAGGATTATTTTACTCGGCGAACAAATCGCGCCGATTTTCTGCACGAAGTGCCTTCATTGCTTTTGAAAAGATTTATGAGATGGCAATAAAGGCATGTCGCATCGTAATTAGGATACGTACCACAATTCCATTTTAAAGACGCCCGAAAAAATGGAGCCCTTGGGCGGGCCGCTTTTAGGAATTTTTTCGGATTGCAGAAGAAACATGATTCGCCTAAGTCTCATATCGGCCCATCTGTGTTGTCAAAAAGACGCAGGCTTCCTAGCAGCACGGAAATGCGCGTGCGGCGTCGTCAGCCTGCACTTTTTTCCTAGCATCTAAACCAATCTGAGCCCCATTCGAATCATGTAAATAGAAGAAAGACCAGAACGCCGGCGCCAAACCGTCTCCCTTCGGTCGTGTGCGCCGAATTGATTTTTCGATAACACGGTCCGTGAGCCGAATCGCGTTGGCAGCGTCTTGCGATTAGCGGTTTTGGCCCATCGAAAGCGGAACGGCTTTCGCCGTCACTAAGGCAAAAGACCGTAACGTGGGCCCTGAACCGAACGTAGACACGAATTCGGTTCAGGGCTTTCTTAAGATACATTTCTCATGGTAGTTAGTATGGTTTGAATTAGTTGGGACGTTTACCCGGGAGAATCTTAAGCAATACAACTCATCATACTATTACTCTGTTGAAATCAAGCAACGAACTCTATATTTCAGCACTGCCTGCCTTCGTGTTTTGCCTCTGATCTCGATTTCTTCGAAATCGATCCGCCCCACCAGGGCGGGGGACCGAAACCGGGAAATTTCAACAAGTTTATCATCATTAGAGTTTCCCGGTTTTGGTGGTGGATGAGGAACGGCAGTGACGTCTCCATACGAACGGCAGTGAGGCAGATTCGCCCGGAGTTTCGAAGATCGCTTTTGAAGCGGAGCGAAAGTCCGAGAAACATGTGTGAGGGCGAGTTTCATTCGGACCCGTTCCCCCGTAAGGAGGCGGTTTGGGTCCGGCGTTTTCTCTTTGTTCTCTGGTCTTTTTTCGTTTACTTAGTATGTGGAAATAGGGAAAAGACTAAAATGGGACGATTTCAGTACAAGATAGGGATCATGATTTTCGATTTTTTCATTGACAGGTTTGGACTGCCTAACTATAATAAAATGCGAATGCGAACTGTTTGCAAGTTAGGAGCTGAATCAATTGAGGAAATGGATCGTTTTATTTTTGATGGCATTTTGTTTTTTAGGTAGGGCAGAGGCAGCGGGACATATTGAAGGAGTCTCCTATGGTGTCAATCAGGAAGGCCAGCTGCGGGTTGTCATTGAATCGGATCAGGCACTTCCATATAAGACCAAGATTTTAGAGGGGGAGGCCCATATTTTTGTTAAGGGAACGCTGGACCCATCCATTGTCCCTATTTATCATCCTCGTGAATCCACCCATGTGAAAACGGTTCGTTTGCAAAAGACACCAAAGGGCACGCTGATTCATATCCATACGGATGAAAATCCGACGCGCGCTGATTTCAAGGTTTTTGCTTTGAAGGCTGATCCTGCTACAAAACGACCTTACCGCATCGTCATTGATGTCGCCCCTGTATTTGAGCGAGGATATCGTGTGGGAGGCGGCCTTAAGGGCAAACGCATCACCCTTGATCCTGGTCATGGCGGTTCGGACCCTGGTACCCATGGGCTTGAAAGCGGGCTCAAGGAAAAGGAAGTAACTTTGCCGCTTGCCCTGCGTGTCAAGAAGCTCCTTGAACAAAAGGGGGCGGTCGTTTATCTGACACGGTATAGTGACCGGGATGTCTATGGCCCAACTGCAACAGATCAGCAAGAGCTCCAGGCAAGGGTGGATGTAGCTGAAAAGTCCGGATCTGACCTATTTTTGAGCATCCACTGCAATGCAAGTACGGATCGAAGCGTCGGTGGTTATTCTACGTATTACACGCCAAAGACCCCGTATGACAAGAAGCTGGCAGATGCGCTCCAAAAGGAGCTCATGCAGACGGCCGATGTGACCGACCGCGGCATTTTTGATTCAAGGCTCTATGTCAACCGCAAGTCGACGATGCCAAGTGCGCTCGTAGAGTGTCTTTTTATGACAAATGCAAGAGAAGAACAAATGCTTTTGAGCGATGCGTTCCTTGATAAGATTGCAGAAGCAATCGCTAGGGGAATTGAACAGTTTGAGGGGTGAAGGGCACGCTGTTCTGGAGAATCGGAGCGATTTTTGCTCCGAGTAAAAAAGGACGGGGGAGCGGAGCGCAAGTCCGAGAAACATGTGTGAGGGCGAATGAAGTCCCGCCCCCTCCCGTAGGGCGGTTTGGGGCGGTGCGCTACGGTTTTTTGCCTTCCCGTTTTTCCCCTCCCAAATCCACCATGAAGAATTTTCTTTTCCCTTCCTTTTATGATAAGATAGGGAGGGTAGAAAATTCATCCGCCGATGCGGTGGGAGAGGGACGGACACGTTGTTATGGAGAACTTGATTGTTGCTTTTTCGGCAGTTGCACCGCTGATTTTTTTTATGCTGGTTGGCTATGGGTTCCGCAAAAAGGAAAAGTTTGACGACTCGGTGATTTCCAATTTCAATAAGCTCATTTTTCAGATTCTTTTACCGGTCAATATGCTCATGAGCGTCTATCGGTCCGATATCAAGAATACGCTGGATCCGAGGATGCTTTTTTATGCCATCGGCGCACTGCTTACGGTCTATGTCATTGGTTTTGTTTCGACCTGCGCTTTTGTGAAGGAAAATCGCAAGCGAGGTGCCATGATCCAGGCCCTTTACCGCAGCAATTTCCTGCTTTTGGGGGTCCCCATTGTAGAAAATATCTATGGTACGGACCATATTGGCATGCCTCTTTTATTATCCGCGTTCATTATCCCCATCTATAATGTGCTTGCCGTTTTTACACTTGAAACGTTCCGTGGAAACCGTCATGGTTTTCACCCAGGGACGATCCTTATGGGCATCATAAAAAACCCCATGATCATTGGGGCTATTTTAGGCTTTGCCTTAAAGCTCCTGCCGCCTTTGCCACCCCTTGCGGTTAAAACGCTGCGTCAACTGGCTGCTTGTACGACGCCCGTTGCTTTGGTAGTCCTCGGGGCTTCTTTCAATTTTTCCGGAGCTGTTAAGGAAATCAAGGAAGTGGCCTTCTGTGTTGTGGGTCGTCTTCTCATTGCGCCTTTCCTCACCCTCGGCGGAGCCATCCTGATTGGAATTAGGGGCATCCCGCTGGCGTCCATTATGGCCATGACCATTACTCCTTGTGCTGTGGCTTCCTTTGCTATGGCCCAACAGATGGACAGTGATGGGGAACTTGCAGGCAACGCCCTTGTCTTTACGACGATCTTTTCGGCACTGACCATGTTCCTTTGGGTTTATGTATTGAAAGAAATCGGGGTTTTGTAATAAAATAAAAGCATCACGATTAATTGGAGTGAATATTATGGAAAGTAAAGGAAAACTTGTTCCTAAGAACGAACGGATCCTGCGGGCTGCAGAAGCCGTTTTTTCGAAAAAAGGATACCGCCAAGCAACGCTCGATGAAATCGTAAAAATCGCCGATACGGGAAAGGGAACCGTTTACAAATATTTCAATAATAAGGAAAATCTTTTTTATACGCTTATCCATATGAAAAATGAAGTGCTTCTTGATGCCCTTCGTCACAGTGTGTATGAGTATACTACGTTTGAAGACCGCTTTCGTCATTATTTTCGGGCCTTGACCTTGTTCCTTGATAAAAACATTGTGCTCTGGTCCGTTCTCCTTCTTGAAATCATGTCCCCTCAGGCTGGCTGGCAGCTGATCTGGAATGATGAGAAAGAGGATTATGATGTTGTGACCCGTTGGGGCAAGGACCCTTCTTTGGCTGAGATCGAGACCCAGCGCCGGTATTTTGATATCATCCGCAGTGAAGTGGAACAGTTGCGGAGAATCTTTCAGCGCGGTGTCGATGACAAGTTTCTGAAACCGGTGGGGGACATGAAACGCATGTCCGGCAATATTTATTTTTCCTACACCATGACTATTTTGCAGGGCTTTATCACGCCAACCAACATGGATGAAGCGATCGAGCTTTTCCTCGATCGTTTCCTTCATGGCCATTGCAACCAAAAGGGGTAGCACGTGGTGTACGAATGAAACATCAAAGGAGGCTTTCCTTTGAAATGTACCCTCTTTACTGGACACCCAGTAAGGAGGGTACATTTTGCGTTATACGACTGAATTTAAGCTGATGTGTGTAGAACTTTATCGTCAAGGTAAGTGGGTAAAAACACCTAAAGGAATTAAAACAGCAAATTTTCGTAACAAGATTCGTACTTGGAATCGTATCGAACAGGCTGGCGGACCGGAAGCATTGTGTCACAAAGCACATTACAAGGCATGGTCCCCAGAGGAGAAACTTGAATTGGTTTCACAAGTAAATGCCGGACAGTCAATGATGGCTGTCGCCTGTCAATATGGTATGAGCTATAGTCTTTTGTACCAATGGGTTCGTAAATACAGAGAAGAGGGGTATAATGGGCTCGTAAGTAAAAAGAAAGGTCAGCATAGAAAGGATCAGCCCATGAAAAGAAATACGAAGAGCCCCAAACCATTAAATGAAAGTGAACGGGAAGAATTAATTCGTCTGCGCGCAGAGAACGCCTACATAAAAGCGGAGAATGCTGTAATAAAAAAACAAATCGCCTTGAGACGACAAAAATGGGCTGCGCAGCTCAAGGCAAAAAGGCAGCAATCATCCAGGAACTCCGCCAGGAAGGACACCCGTTAAAGTACCTGTTAAAATTCTCGGGATTAGCGAAGTCGACCTACTACTATGAATTGAAGCGTACCGATCGTGTAGAAGAAAGAAACAAATCAATTACGGAAACAATCTGTCACATATTCGAGGAAAATAAGCAGAGATATGGTGTTCGGCGCGTTTGTCACGAGCTGGTGAACCGCGGCTTCCATATCAATCACAAACGGGTGCAGCGTATCATGCATGACCTGAAGCTGTTTGGCAAGCGTCCGAAAGAAAAGTACCATTCGTATAAAGGAGAAGTCGGGAAAGTGGCCGGCAACATCATCCAGAGAAACTTTAAAGCGGACAGGCCACTGCAGAAATGGACAACGGATGTAACACAGTTTCATTTCTCATGGGGAAAATGCTACCTTTCCCCCATCCTGGATATGAATACGAACGAAATCATCTCCTATGATTTATCGATGATTCCTAATCTTAACCAAATCAAAAGGATGCTGAACCGAGCTTTTAAGAAATTCAGGAATTTACAGGGTTTAATTATGCACTCGGATCAGGGATGGCAGTATCAGCATGAATATTACAGAAGTGAATTGAAAAAGCATGGAATTATACAGTCAATGTCGCGTAAGGGCAACTGCTATGACAACAGTATTATGGAGACCTTTTTTGGTCGGATGAAAAATGAAATGTATTACGGAAGCGAAAAAGAATACACCTCGTTCAAGGTATTTGCTAAAGCAGTGAAAGAATACATTCATTATTTCAACAAGGAAAGGATTCAGAAAAAAACAAAATGGATGCCTCCCGAAATATATCGGGAAACATCCACTAATGCCATTTAACTAATTTATATGCGTCCAGTTTTTGGGGTACACATCAAAATGGGGAAATCCTTTTTTCACAGTCTCTTTTTTATGGAGAAAAGACACAACTGCTTAAAGGTGGTTGCCGCATCGCACCAATTCGCACCAAGCCTTCAAAAAAGGCGCGTCAGGGTCACGGTTACCCGTCTTTTCCATCAAGACCTTGCCATACTGTCCTTTGCTCTTGGGTCATTGCCTCAGGGCGGCGGAAGCAAATCCGCCTTGGCAAAGGCGAATCGGCTCTTCGAGTCGAGTTCAAAGGAAAAATACGTACGCAGGTCGTCCCGGGACGATTGTGATTCCTCTTACGGTCTTTTGGTCGACAGACTCTTTGTCTTTCTCTTCCGCTTCAATAAGCTGGGCACTGGAAGTAATGGCATGTTCTACATAATTATCAGTCTAGTTTTTATCGGGATCCAACTTTCCGCCACCTTGTCATTGACAACGCTTCATGGTAGAATGAAAGGTGTATATACAACAATAAGGAGGGGAGTCCCATGTCAACCGTTACGTTTGCTGCCATCAAATCCAAGGTGGAAGAACTTTGCACGCTGCCTTCCACCTGTCCTGAACTGAAAGCCGTCTGTATGGAATGGCTCGCAGCTGTTGGTACGGACCGTCAGCAGGAAATGAACACTAAGCTCTTAAAGGAAGTGGGAGAAGACATCAACACCCTTGATGACGTCATTCCGTTCTTTGAATCTGCTGCAGGTAAGAAGATCTTCGGTGAAGAAACGGCAGCCCAGCTTGCAAAAAAGGCCCACGACCTGAAGGCCGAAGGCAAGAAATACTGTTTCCGCCCGTCCTGCACGATTTGTCTCTTCATCCTGGAAAATAAAGAAGTCCTTCTCTAAGGAACGATTCCAGGGGGTGCTTTCGCGGCACCCCTTTTCCTATGTCGAAATCGCCAGTTTTCTATATCATTGGGAGGCATTATGTTTGTCAATCGTCCACTGACGACTCGTGCCGTCGTTTTTATCGGCCTTTTGGGGGCCTTATCCTTTCTTCTCATGAGTTTCGAATTTCCCTTGCCTTTTGCACCTGCCTACATGAAATTCGAAATCTCTGATATGCCGGCCCTTTTCGGCGGCTTTTTTCTGGGACCCATTGCCGGGGCCTTGGCTGCCTTTGTCAAGATCCTTTTGAAACTTGTCATTATCGGGACAAACAGCGCCCTTGTAGGAGAGGTCATGAACCTTTTCTGTTCCATTGCTTATGTCGTCCCAAGCACCATCTTCTACCATCTCCATCATTCAAAAAAAGGCGCCCTCTATGCCCTTGTGTCTGGCTCCCTCATTGCCAGTATCTTTGCCGTTGTGACAAACTATTACTTTGCCATTCCCATGTATGTGAAGCTCTACGGGATCCCTCTTGAAACCATCCTCAAGATGGGGCGAGCCGTCAATCCTTTTGTAGATTCCCTCATAGATTATCTCTTATTTACGGTCCTGCCCTTTAACCTCATCAAATACGGAATCGTAAGTTTTCTTACCTATCTTGTCTATAAAAAGGCCAGTGTGGCCTTGACGGAAATCGTGAATCGTCTTGATCGGTAAGGAGAAAATTGATGGAATATGGTAAAATTGATGAACCCCATTTTGTGGTCTGCCTTGAGGGGGGCGATGAAATCCATGACAGCCTTGTTGCCTTTGTTGAAAAAGAGCACATCACCTTTGGAATGATTCAGGGCATTGGCACCGTCCGGGAAGTCACGTTGGGCTTTTTTCACCCTGACAGGAAAGAATATAGGGAAACGAAACTTTACGGCATCAAGGAAATCATTTCCCTCACAGGAACTCTCGATATGTTTCAGAAAAAGCCCTATGGACATTTTAATATCGCCCTTGGCGGGGAAGTGGCAATACATAGGGCAGCCATATGGTCTCGGGCGTCATCGGAATTACCGCCAAAATCATCGTCACCTGTTTTAACACGATCATCATGCGGGAGAAGGACGAATCCATGGGCTTTAATATGTGGAAACTATCCAAAAAGGCGTAACCTTCGATACAATTTCATAGTAAAAAGCTGGGGCAATTTATTTTGTTCCAGTTTTTTCTTGCTCTTTTTTATCTTTTCCCATTAAAATATAAAAATACGCAATCTCGATAGAAAGGAAGGCCGCCATAATCTCTTCATCGGCAAAAGCCCGTTTATCCATCATCTTCTCCATGCTTGTCTTTGCTACGGTTGGACTCATTGTGCGCCATATTCCACTTCCCGAAAGCGTCATTGCCTTTTGCCGCGCGTTTTTGGGCGCTTTTTCCTCTTTATCTTTGCCTGCGCAAAAAGGAGAGGCCGCGCGGGAAAAACTCTGGGAACACAGGTATAAGCTTTTTTCCTGCGGCTTTGCCATGGGGTTTACCTGGATCTTTCTCTTTAAGGCCTTTGCCAGCACGACCGTAGCCGCAGCAGTCATTTGCTACTATATGGCGCCTATCTTTGTGCTCTTTTTTTCGCCCTTTAGTTTTGGGGAACAACTGACGAAAGGTAAGGTACTCAGCGTGCTCTTTGCTTTTTGCGGTATGATCCTGGTCTCCGGCATCTTTGGGGAATCAAGCGGGGCCAATGCAGAGGGCATGATATATGGGCTCCTAGCGGCTTTCTTTTATGTCTGTGTCATGATGATCAATAAGACCTTGGGGGGCCTTACCCCCTATGAATCGACCCTTGTGGAAGTCATTTTGGCCGCCCTGATCCTTTTACCCTATGTTTTCTGGACGGAAGACGTCTCCCATCTTGTGCTGACGGGTAGCGAATGGGGCTATCTGCTGTTTTTGAGTCTATTTGTGATAGGCTTTACGTACGCTCTTTTCTTCAGCGCCCTGCCCAAACTGGAGGCGGCTGCCATTGCCCTTTATACCTATATCGATCCTATTGTGGCCGTTCTCCTTTCCACGTTTTTGCTCCATGAACGCTTCACGCCTGGCATGTTCCTGGGTGCGGTTTTGATTCTCTTGCCGACAGCCGTACAGGAAATCCGGTCTTTTCATAACAAGGTGAAAGGAGAATAATCCATGTTTTTTAATCCAAGCTGCGGCTTGTGTCTTTATAAGCCGAAACTCACTGAACGGGTCTATGAAAAGCTTCATGCCATAGATCCCTCGCTTAAGCCTCACGGCATCTGTTGCCGGAGGAATCCTGAGCTGCCTCAGGGCGCGGTCATCATTAATGTCTGTCCTTCCTGCGACAATCACTGGCGAACCCGTTATGAGGGCATCCGCACCTTATCTTTGTATGAATATATTGATCGCCTGGACGCCTTTTTTTTGCCGCGCTATGACCAGCTGACGTTGACCATTCACGATCCCTGTCTTGTAAGGGGGCGGGATTCCCTTTATGACAGTGTGCGCAGCCTGCTCCGAAAAATGAGCATTACGGTACGGGAGGCCCCCTACAACAGGGACCATGCCCCGTGCTGCGGTAATTCCTTTTTTAAACGTAAAGATCCTGCAGGTGCTTTTTGCGCGCTTGATCGCTGCGTTTTGCAGCTGCCTTGTGAGAATGTCCTAACCTATTGCCTTACATGTATGAAGATGCTTTCCTTGGGTGGCAAGCGGCCGGTCTTTCTATTGGACCTTATTATGGGGGAGCAAACAAAGCCAGGCTCTCTTGATATTAAGGCATGGCACAGGGCGCTTGACAAGGCGAAATGGCAGGATGATAAGGCCTTTCGCTATTTGGAAAGCCAATCTTTGAAAAATACGGAACGCAAATGATTCCGTCAAGAAAGGATCTAGACAACTATCATGGATGAGACAATACTTGCCATTGCAAAAAATGAGCTAAAGCACGGAGGACCGCATGTACATTTTCTAGCTTTTATTTTCTTTAATTTATTGGGCATCCTCCTTTTTCATTTTGTTTTCCGGTTTTTGATCGTAATCTTGGTAAAAATCACCCATATCAAGGAAAAGACGTGGAAAAGTACCTTCCGCTTCATGCCAACACTGGTAGGGATGCTGGCAGGAAGCCGCATGGCCAAGGATTTCCTGAATGTCCCTTGGTTCATCAAGGAGCTGATGGAAAACCATTTTCGCAGTCTGCTCCTCATTACGGTGACCTTTTTCATTGCCCATCTGTCTTCTTCCCTGATTAAGGCGAGGATGACGCGGCGGGAAAGCGAATCGTCTTCCATGTCTATCTTGACGACGGTCATTGATCTTGCCATCTACATGGCGGGTTTCCTCATTATCCTCAGTTCTTACGGAATTTCCATTTCTCCCTTGCTGACTGCTTTGGGAGCTGGGGGACTGGCTTCGGCCTTAGCCTTGCAGGACACACTGAGCAATTTGTTTTCCGGTATCACCACGATCGTTTCCCGTCAGGTCCATATGGGGGACTATATCAGCCTTTCCAGTGGCGAATCGGGGCGGGTTGTCGATATGAACTGGCGCAATACGACCCTTCGGACGTCAACAGGAAATATGATCATTGTCCCTAATAAAAGCATTGCAGCCTCAATCATTACCAATTATGAGCAGCCACAGGCGGAATGCACGATTGCCATCCCGTTGACCATCACTTATGGAAATGATCTGGAAGCGGTTGAGCGGGTTACCCTCAGGGTTGCACGCAGCATCCTGGACCGGAGCCAGTATGGCGTCAAGGGATTTATGCCGGCTGTACGGTTTGATAAAATGGGGGAATACGGGATTACCTTGAAGGTTGTCCTGCGCATCCGCAACATCGTTGATGAGACCAAGATTCGTCACCAGTTCATCAAGGAAATCATCCGGGTCTATCAGCAGGAAGGCATTGAGCTTCTTGTGCGTCATGATTAAATAGATGCCATATTGTTGTAGGGAAGAAGAAAAAAGAAAGCAAGGCTGCTAGGAAGGTACAAAGGGTCCCTCGGCCGTAGCCGGAGGGTACGCAGCAAAGCAAGAGGAAGAAAGGAAGGAATGCAGATGATCGTATCGTCTTTAATCGCTCTGTCGGATGCGCTCTGGGGGACGCCCATGATTGTGATTCTTTTGGGAACGGGACTTTATTTGAGTATCCGGTTTCGGTTCCGATATAATTTCCGCAGCTATGCGTTTCATTTTCGCAATACCTTTGGCCGTATGTTTGCTCATGGGGAAGGGCAGGGCACGGTTTCAGGTTTTGCAGCTGCCTGCACGGCCATGGCAAACACCATCGGTGTCGGGAATATTGGCGGCGTGGCAACGGCAATTGTATCCGGCGGTCCTGGAGCTGTTTTTTGGATGTGGGTCTCAGGCTTTTTGGGGATGTCCACGAAAGCGTGTGAAATCATCCTGGGGCAGCGTTTCCGCGTGAAGTATTCAAAATCCATGGATGAATATATGTGCGACCGCTCCTTTGTGATGAAAAATGCCTTGGGCTGGAAAAAAGGCGCCATCCTCCTTGCCATTGCCTGCTTTACCTTGGGACCTTGGACAGACTGCGTGCAAACCGAATCCGTGGTTGGTGCAATGCAGGAGGGGTTTGGCCTTGATCCGCGGATCAGTGTGGCTGTCCTTGGCGTGACCTGTTTTGCAACGATCTTTGGCGGCCTCAAGAGAATCAGTGCCGTCATGGAAAAAATCGTTCCTTTTATGGCTCTGCTCTATATTCTTGGAGGGATGGGGATTCTTTTGATCCATCTGGCCGATGTGCCCAAGGCTTTTTGGCTCATCCTTGAAAGCGCGTTTACACCGACCGCTGCCGTAGGCGGATTTGCCGGGGCCACGGTGAAAGACGCCCTGCGCTATGGCATTGCCAGGGGGCTTTATTCCAATGATGCCGGAACTGGATATGGCATCATTGCCCATGCTTCGGCCCGTACGGATCATCCTGTGCGGCAGGCTTCATGGGGGTGGGGGGAAGTCTTTCTCGATACAATCGTGGTCTGCAGCGTGACTGCCCTTTCGATCATCCTGACCAATGTCTATGTGACCCATCCGGGAGTTGACAGTGCCCGCCTGACGACTGTGGCTTTCCGCGACGCTTATGGCATTTTTGGGGCTTGGTTCATGGCCATTGCCATCACGATTTTTGCATGGACGACCATTGTAGGCATGTATTACAGCTGCGAAAAATCCATCAACTATGCCTTTGGCGATACGGAGCGCAATCGGGTTGCCGTAAAGATCTACATGCTGTACTACATGGTTCCTTGTGTCATCATGTATGATATCAAAGCCGATGCCCTTTGGGCTATGACCGATATCCTGTCCGCTGTGTATGTCATGATGACCCTGCTGTTTGTCTTTACGCAGCAAAAGGAAATCATGCGGCTTGTAAAGGACTTCTGGGACCGTTACCTACAAGCATATGAGCGTGGAGAGCACCCGCCCGTTGTCAGTTTTGGAACCATTGAGGAAAGGAAGTAAGAAAAGATGAGACAAACCCTTGCAAAGATTCTTGAAAAAAAACAGATCTGTGTCATTGACGGATCCATGGGGACAGCCCTGGAGCATTTGGGCGCCAATCTCAATAACTCCCTGTGGACAGCACGTGTGCTCTTGGATCAGCCCGAATTAGTAAAAAAGGTCCATCTGGATTATTTCCATGCCGGCGCGGACGCGGGCATTACCTGCAGCTATCAGGCCACCATTCCTGGACTCATGGCAAATGGCCTTTCGGAAAAAGAAGCCGAGGATCTCATTGTCCGTTCAGTCAAGGTCTTCCAGGAAGCCCGTAACGAGTGGTGGGAAAAAGAAGGCAAGGCCGCGGACCGCGCCTATCCCATGTGTCTAGCTGGCATCGGGCCTTATGGCGCTTATCTGGCTGATGGCTCGGAATATAAAGGCCATTACGGCATTCCTGACGCTGCCCTTCATGACTTCCATCAAAGACGGGCTGAGCTTTTGTGGGAAGCCGGCGCCGATGTCCTCCTTTTTGAGACCCAGCCTTCCCTTGGTGAAGCCAAAATTGAAGCGGCCATTGCAGAGCGGCTCGGCGCTGATTACTGGATCAGTTTCTCTTGTAAGGATGGGCTTCATATCAACGAAGGCGACCTCATCCGGGACTGTGCTGCTGCCTTCCGTAGCGGCTATCCGCGTCTAAGGGCCCTCGGCGTCAACTGCACAAAACCGGAATACCTTGAAAGCCTTATCAAGGAACTTGGAAAAGAAACGGATCTTCCGATTGTCGTGTATCCTAACAGCGGGGAAACCTACGATCCGGTTACCAAGACCTGGAATGGGAAAGGCGACGGCCATTCCTTCAAGGACTATGCCCGGACATATATGGAAGCCGGCGCCCGTGCCGTTGGCGGTTGCTGCACCACCGTATCTGAGCATATCGTCGCGGTGGCAAAAGCGCGAGAAGAATTCCTGGACCGTCAAAGTAAAGCATAAAATGAGGAAGGTGGGTCGTTTCAGCTGCTATTGGTATCCCTATATTTCAAAAGATCAGTTAATTAAAGACTTCAATTAAAGAACAAGAGCCCTAACCCGACTCTGCGCTTACAGTCGAGTTAGGGCTAGCTTTATGATGGGTTGTCTTTGTATTCTCGCCGCAGGGCCGTGAAAGCTATAAAATGGATCAAAACAGCGAAGCGAGAAATCGTGCAGGGGACGTATCCAGAGAGCGCTCCATTGTAAGACTGCGGAGTGCAGAGCCCTTTTATCCCTTACATCCGCATAGTATCAGGCGGATATAAAAAGCAGCGGAATCGTTTTCGTGTACGACGAAGTTTCGAATAGATTTTCTTAGCAGGATTGTAACAAATATGCTTGCTTACGGGAGTGGATGGTAGATGAAAATGGCGGTTTGGCACCGTGTGTTATGGGCCTTTGCCTTCCAATCTTTTCCTCCATTGCATCCATAAAATATGGATTAAGCAATGGAGGTATGTCATGATGCAGAATCGGAGCGATTTTTGCTTTGAGTACAATCATCCTAAAACCTTTACCATCTGCTCGGGATTCTTAGCCGGCTGTACTTTCTGCAGCGCCTTTACAATGGTGCCTTCTTCATCAATGAGGTAGGTTGAGCGTTCCGTGCCCATGTATTTCCGCCCGTACAGGCTCTTTTCCTTCCATACGTCATAAAGTTCCTGGACCTTATGTTCTGGATCGGAAAGAAGCGTAAAGGGAAGGGCGTAGGTCGTCACAAATTCCTCGTGCTTTTTGACGCTGTCCTTACTGATACCGATCACAACGGCGCCTTTTTCCGTAATGAGAGGGTAGCGTTCTTTAAAGCCGCAGGCTTGTTTCGTGCAGCCGCTTGTCAAGTCTTTCGGATAGAAGTAGAGGATGACTTTCTTCCCTTTGAAGTCTGATAGGGAGACTTCCTTTCCTTCTTGGTTCTGCAGGGTAAAATCAGGTGCTTTTGTTCCAACTTCAAGCATGGGTGTAATCCTCCTTAGAATAATGAAATTTCAGGACTCTTCCAGCTTTTTTGCTGGGCGTCCTTGATGATATCCCCCTGTTCAAGATGCCCGATGAGAAGGGCTGACGCAGGGTCGTGGCGCTGGTAGTTTTTCCTCACCAGGGCTTCATCGTAATTGGCATAGCAATAGCGGCAGAAATGAGAGCATGTATTATAAGCGCCGATATCGGCTCCAAGAAGACAGGTACAGCCTTCCCGCGGTGCTTTGCGGCGTGGTACGGAAAGTTTTTCACCAAGAGCTTCTTCGAGGACAGCCTGGGACAGACAGCCATTCGCATCGACATTGTCCCGCTCCAAGATGGCCGATTCACAGCACAGATGGATGGCGAGCCCTGTCTTTTTGGCAATTTCCGAAAAGGCATTGACGAGGAGCACCTGGTCATGGGCGCTGACGGGACGGGCTTCTGGAAAGTTGCGCTTTGTTTTTTCATAAAGATCGATGAAGCTAATGACCACTTGGTGTGTATAGCCTTGAAGCGTTTCTGCCATGGAGCGAAAGGCTTCGATATGGTATGCCGTCGTGTAGGTATGATTGATGAGAATGGGGTCGTAACGCCAGACGATGCGATTTGCGCCTATCTGATGGGACAGGTACTGGAACGCCGAAAGAATGTCCCTTTTGCTAGGCACGTTGGGTTCGATGTCCCTGCCATAGGGCGTAATCGTCACATGCCAAAAGGTATCAAAGATGCTCAGCGATTTTAGATGGGGCAGGATGGGATAGGGGTTCTTCGTACAAAAAACAAGGAGGTCAACGACACTGGGGTCGAGACGATAGCGCGTGACCTGATTTTCCGCATAAGGACTGCGGACTAGGACTTCACCGCTTTTTACTCGGTTCATGAACCAAGGGGTATAAAAAGCGGGTATATCCGTGCGGTTGCCTGTATTGAGGATCATGACCGGGCCTCCTTTCGAACGCAAATTCCTTTCTTCATATAGTATATATCGGTTGGGGGAAAAGAGGCAACGAGAAAGAATCTGCAATTTTCCTTCGTCTTTTTCCTCAATAAAGTGGACAAGATGAGTAGAACAAATTAGAATAGGAAGAGCTGTTAAATTGGGGGAGTCAGAGATATGAAACTAAATGAACTTGGCAAAGGGGAGACCGCCATGATCGATGCTTTCCATTTGCCTTTTGAAATTGAACGCCGTCTCCTTGCCCTTGGGATGACGCCGGGGACAACGGTCGATGTTGTGGACCGTAAAGGAAAGGGCGTCATGATTGTGACCGTCCGGGGCACCCGATTTGCCATGGGCTACAACCTGACACGCAATGTCGACGTGACAAGGGAGGTCTATCATGGCTGACGCAAAGACAAATCTCACCATTGGCTTCATTGGGAACCCGAACTGCGGGAAGACGACCTTGTTCAACGCCTATACAGGCGCCAATCTTAAAGTCGCGAACTGGCCGGGCGTGACTGTGGAAAAAGTAGAGGGTGCCATCCGCCACCACAACATGAATATCCGTCTTGTCGATCTGCCCGGGACCTACAGTCTCACAAGTTACACCATGGAAGAAATTGTTTCCCGGAAATTCATCCTCAGTGATGAGGTGGATGTCGTCATCAACGTAGTTGACGCATCGGCCCTTGAACGCAGTCTCTATCTGACGCTTCAGCTCCTTGAACTGGGTAAGCCGGTGGTCATGGCCCTTAACATGATGGATATTGTAGAAAAACGTGGGCTGGAGATTGACCTGCACCGGCTGCCAGAAATGCTCGGCATCCCGGTCATTCCCGTATCAGCTAGAAAGCGACGGGGCCTTGAAGTGCTCATTCACGCCGCGGCTCACCATAAGGACGTGAATACGACCGATCCCTTGATTCACGACCATGATCAACCCAGTACCCATGAACTCAATCATCAGGAATATGCCATGGTCTATTCCGATGATATCGAAGACCGAATCGACCAGATTTCCGCTTTTCTTGAAACTCATTATACGGATGTTCCCAATCGCCGCTGGGCCTCCATCAAACTTTTGGAGCGCGATAAGGAAGTGATGGAAAAGCTTCCTGTGAACTTGCCCGACGTGCTGGACCGGAGCTATGAAATCGATATCATTCGGCAAAAGTATGACTTTATTGAAGAAATCATTCGGGAAGTGGTCATCCACAAGGAAAAAAGGGATGAATTCACCGATCGTCTGGACCGAATCTTTACGGATAAGACATGGGGCATTCCTATTTTTCTTCTCATCATGGCCTTCATTTTTTTCCTTACCTTCACGGTGGGGGACTTTTTAAGCGGATTTCTTGAAGACGGTATTTCTGCCCTCACAGATTTTATGGCTGCCGCCATGTCGGCCCAGTTGGTCGCAAAGCCCCTGCAGTCCCTGATCCTTGATGGGGCCCTTGCGGGGGTGGGAACCATCATCACGTTTCTTCCCAATATCCTGATTCTTTTTCTGAGCCTGGGTTTTTTGGAGGACAGTGGCTATATGGCCCGCGTTGCTTATGTCATGGAAAATATCATGGGAAAGGTTGGGTTATCGGGCCGTGCCTTTATCCCTATGCTCGTTGGTTTCGGATGTACCGTGCCTGCCATTATGGCATCCCGAGGTCTTGAAAATAAACGGGACCGCTACAAGGTCATGCTCGTTACTCCGTTCATGAGCTGCAACGCTCGCCTGACCATCTATATTCTCTTTTCGGAAATCTTCTTCAATGAATATGCGATGGTGGCTGCTTATTCCATGTACATCATTGGCATTTTTGTTGCCATTGGCGTTTCCCTCTTGATCCATTGGACCGATGTTGCCCGTCATCTGGACAAGGAGGATTACCTCCTCATTGAGCTTCCTGAATATAAAATGCCGGATATGCGTACAGTTGGCATCTATGTTTCAGATAAAGTCAAAGGCTACCTGCAAAAAGCAGGAACTATCATCTTCTTAGGGACAATCGTGATCTGGGGGCTCTTGAACTTTGGACCCCAAGGGTATACGGAAGATCCGACACAAAGTCTGGGAGCTCTCTTAGGACACTCCCTGGTGCCTCTTTTTGCTCCTATTGGACTGGGATTTTGGCAGATTACGGTGGCCCTTCTTGCAGGAATTTCAGCAAAAGAAGTGGTTGTATCAAGCTGTGCCGTTCTTTTTGGAATCACCAATGCAACAAGCGGAGAGGGCATGGACCGGTTTCAGCAGGCTCTTGAAAGCATTGGTTTTACTTCCATTAATGCCTTGTGCCTCATGGTCTTTTGCCTGCTTTATGTCCCCTGTGTGGCAGCCCTTGCGACTATCAGGAAAGAATCAGGAAGCTGGGCCTGGACCCTTGGTGAAGCGGTGTTTCAGCTCGTGACGGCATGGGTGGTGACCTTTGTTGTTTATCAAGGATTTCAGATTATCTTCGGAGCGTAAATCACTCCAGCCCAGGTAAGGTACGAGCCCTTTCTTCAAAAGAGAACACGGGGTATTACGGAACGCAACGAAAAATAAAAGACGCCTCAAGCTGAACTTGTAAATGGATCCAGCTTGAGGCATTTTTGTCCTTTATGGGCGTGCAGTAACAATTCCTTGCGGCTGCAAAATTGCGAAAACTGTTTTTGTGCACAATGAAACCCGCATGTCCTTTTGTGTTTTGCTTGCGTTATTTTGAGAGGAAGCATCAGCCATATCAAAAGAGTAGCCCGTTAATAAGTTCAACTGCAAACTAAGAGTGCCGATCCGAACCAGTGCTGACGTTCAGTTTGTGGCCTACTTCATGATGATGGATCGAGAACCTGCTGCACCATGTTCCGTCATTTTAAGATTGACCGATATAGGACCCAGGGAATCATGCTTCTTCTACAAACGAAATCATTCCAAGCGGTGGCTCGACCGCCGACAGCTTTTTTCGGGCGAGATTATCTTGAAATTGTGTATCGCATCATTTTACTATGTGCCATGACCTCATTGCCATAAAATCAATCTTTTAAAGCCAATGATGACACGTAACTGTATCGAATCGGCACAATTTCTAATCCAAGTAAATAGAAAAGGTGCTGGTTGGGCCATGAACCCCTTGCTTCATATTCATCTGAATCCTCTTGACAAACCCACTCAAAATGGGTTTAATATAGTTAAACGATTAAATAAATATTTAATTAAAATACATCGTGAGGTGAGTTGGATGAAAAAACGTTATGCAATCGTTGTCGACTGTGCCAACTGTGCAGCCAAGATGGAGGGCCTCGCTCAGGAAACTCCAGGCGTCAAGACGGCCGCTGTTAATTTTATGACCCAAAAGATGGCCATTGAATTTGAACCGGGAGCGGATGCGGGAACCGTTATGAAAGCCGTCAAGGAACGCTGCGAAAAAGTCGATGCAGAGGCTCAGGTCCTGATCTGATTGCTTTTTAATTAAAATTTGACTTAATCAAGAAGGAGAGATCATGGAAGCAGAACAAAAAGAAAGCCTGATCCGCATCGTTACGGCCGCGCTCTTGACGGCGGGTGCTCATCTTTTTATGGATGCTGGCCCGATGAAACCGGGCGAATCCCTCGTGACAAGGCTGTGGGAATCCTTGCCTTATTTTGCGGCTTACGCCGTCATTTCCTGGAATATCCTGATCAAGGCTTGGAAAAATATTCGCCGCGGCCAGGTTTTTGATGAAAACTTTCTTATGGCCGTTGCCAGTTTAGGGGCTTTTTTCCTCGGATTCTTCCAAAATGGGGAATACACGGAAGCCATTGCTGTTATGCTCTTTTATCAAGTTGGGGAACTATTTGAAGACTATGCGGTCGATAAGAGCCGCCGCAACATCAGCGAACTTATGGATATCCGTCCTGATTACGCTAATGTTGAAGAAAACGGGAAATTGATCCGCATCGATCCCGATGATGTGGCCGTAGGAACCCTCATTGTCGTACAGCCTGGTGAAAAAGTGCCGATTGACGGTACGGTCGTAAGCGGTCATTCTACCCTTAATACGGCCGCCCTTACGGGAGAAAGCCTGCCTCTTGATGTAGAACCGGGGATGGCCGTTGTCAGCGGGTCCATCAATCAGCAAGGTGTGCTTAAAATATGCACGTCAAAGGAATTCTGTGATTCCACGGTCAGCAAGATCCTCGAACTTGTTGAAGATGCAGGAAGCCGTAAATCTAAGTCAGAAAACTTCATCTCCAAATTCGCTCGCTATTACACGCCTATTGTTTGTTGCAGTGCCTTGGCCCTTTCCCTTATTCCGCCCTTTGTGCGGATCTTCATGGGCCTTGAACCTTTGTGGTCAAGCTGGATTTACCGGAGCCTGACATTTCTTGTCATCAGCTGTCCCTGTGCCTTGGTGCTCAGTGTTCCTTTGACATTCTTTGCCGGGATTGGCGGAGCAAGCCACGAAGGCATTTTGATTAAAGGGTCCAACTATATGGAAACCTTGTCACAGGCGGCCACAGTTGTCATGGATAAGACAGGGACCCTGACCAAGGGCGTTTTTGAAGTGGTTGGCATCCATCATTCACCTGTTGAAGACCATATCCTTCTTGAATGGGCCGCCCTTGCTGAAAATGCATCCAGCCATCCCATCAGTAAAAGCCTTCAAAAAGCCTACGGGAAACCGCTGGACCGCAGCCGTGTCACGGAAATTAAAGAACTGAGCGGCCGCGGTATTCAGGCCACCGTTGACGGACGCAGCATACTGTGCGGCAATGCCAAGCTCATGGAAGAAGCGGGGATTTCCTATCTTCCCTGCCATCAAGTGGGAACTCTCGTCCATATGGCCGTTGATGGGACATATGCAGGGCACATCCTGATTGCTGATGTCGTGAAACCGCATTCCATAAGGGCCATTGACGAGCTGAAAAAACAAGGCATCGCTACGGTTATGCTCACTGGTGATGCGAAACAGGTTGCGGAAAAGGTCGCTCAGGAGCTGGGGATTTCGCGTGTCTACAGTGAACTTTTACCTGAAGATAAAGTCACACTCCTGGAAAAGATTACCCAGCAGAAAAATGGCAATGAAAAGGTCCTTTTCGTGGGTGATGGCATCAATGACGCGCCTGTCCTTTCCCTAGCCGATGTAGGGATTGCCATGGGGGCTATGGGGTCCGATGCAGCCATCGAAGCTGCCGATGTCGTTTTGATGGATGATGATCCTTTGAAAATCGGGAAAGCCATTCGCATCTCTAAAAAATGCGTGTCCATTGTCCACCAAAATATTTATTTTGCCATCGGGATCAAGGTGATTGTCCTTATCTTGGGGGCGTTGGGCCTGGCCAATATGTGGATGGCCATTTTTGCCGATACAGGCGTCCTTATCATGGCCGTCATGAATGCCATGAGGGCTTTGTTCGTAAAAAAGGTCTGATTCTATCATCCTGCAGGGATCTGTGAAAAATGAGAACTTCATTTCTTCACAGATCCATTTTATTTCTGCGGTTTCTTGAATCTTCACAGTTTCTTCCCAAAAGAAAGCGATTTATCAAACTAAAGATGATATAATGGAATAACAGGGAAGAGCGACTAAACCGTCGGTCTTCCCCAAAAAAACTATCAATGAGGGGAAGAAACAACGTATGATCAAGGTATTTATTGATGGTTCCCAAGGAACCACAGGACTTCGTCTGAAAGATCGGCTCATGGAACGGAAAGATATTGAACTCCTTACAATTTCTGAAGAGGAGAGAAAATCCCTTCCTGCCCGGGCCCAAAAAGTCGCTGAGGCGGATGTCGCCTTTCTTTGTCTTCCTGACGCGGCAAGCCGCGAACTGGTAGAAACCGTCAAAGATGTAGATACAAAGATCATTGATACATCGACCGCTTTTCGCTGTGATGATCGGTGGGCCTATGGATTTCCGGAACTTGGGATTTCCTTTCTGGAAAAGATCCGAAATGGCAGCCGCATCAGCGTTCCCGGCTGTCACGCCAGCGGGTCCATTGCCGTTATCGCGCCGCTGGTCCAGATGGGCCTTGTCTCACCTAGTAGGACCCTGACCATTACCTCCTTGACCGGTTATTCCGGCGGTGGGAAAAAGATGATTGCTGAATACGAAGGGCCGCATGATCATGAGGTCGATGCCCCCCGTATCTATGCCTTGGGGCAAACCCATAAACATTTACCGGAGATCAAGAAGTATACGGGCCTTGCTTCGCTTCCCATCTTCCTTCCCATTGTGGCACCGTATTATTCGGGCATGTTGGTCACCGTGGGCATCGAAAATAGGGACCATCAGCGGCTGGAGGATATCCGTCAAGGCTATCGGGAATTTTTTGGCCCTTCTCCTTTTATCTCCGTAGCCGGAGAAGAGGAGAATCCAGTCATGCTTGGATCAAATACCCTTTCAGGAAAGGATTCCATGCGTCTTTATATTTGTGGGAACATGGACCGGATCACTGTATCGGCTCAGTTTGACAATCTCGGGAAAGGTGCCAGCGGAGCGGCCTTGGAGAGCATGAATATTGCCCTTGGTCTTGATCCAACGACAGGACTGTCCCTATAAGGTGCGGACGAAGGGCGGAAGAAATAAAAATTCTTAAAAAATAAGTAAAAAGGGCTTGCATTTTATAAGTTCGATGCTATAATAAGGATGTAAGCAAAAATAATTATTAATAAATACTTCTTCCAAAAATGGAAGAAGCCAATTTCAAGGGGAGGTTTTTACTATGAAAAAATTCATTTGTTCCGTCTGTGGTTATGTTTATGAAGGGGAAGAAGCTCCTGAAAAGTGCCCTCAGTGCGGTGCTCCGAAAGATAAGTTCACCGTTATGGGTGAAGGCAAAAAAGAATATGCCGATGAACATGTTCTTGGCGTAGCCAAAGGCGTAGATGAAAGAGTCATCGAAGGCCTGCGTCAAAACTTCACTGGTGAATGCTCCGAAGTTGGTATGTACCTTGCAATGAGCCGCGTTGCTTTCCGTGAAGGCTATCCTGAAGTTGGTCTATATTACGAAAAGGCTGCTCATGAAGAAGCTGAACATGCTTCCAAGTTTGCAGAAATGCTGGGCGAAGTTCTTTCCGACAGCACCAAGAAGAACCTCGAAATGAGAGCTGCTGCTGAACAGGGTGCCTGCAAAGGAAAGAAAGAACTGGCTACCTTGGCTAAACAGCTTGGCTACGATGCCATCCATGATACTGTTCATGAAATGTGCAAAGACGAAGCTCGTCATGGCCGTTCCTTCGACGCCCTGCTGGCTCGTTATTTCGGAAAATAATCACAAATCTGCCCGCATCCTCCATGGGTGCGGGCTTTTTGTCTCTTGTGGCAAAATTTTGGCAAATGGATTCAAGCTTCAAGGTACGGTTTTGTTTTTATCAAAAAATGGATTGATTCACGGATTAATTCCCGTTTGGATGCTGACAATACATTTGCTGGTTTTTTGTTTTGTCAAGTTGAGAGAAAACCTGTTCCTCAATCTCCCGAAATCACGTGTTCCTACGCCTATTTTTTAACCGTCTCAATGAGGTTGTTATCGCCTTCAGTGAATCCATTGGAATATGGCTGGTTCCATCGCTTGCATCATTGGGCGTTACCTCAATCTTGCGGGCCATAAATCGTTTTGACTGGACGATTTCCAGGGGGTGAGGATATGGAAAAAACACGATAACAAGAGAGCCTTTCGCTAGGGATGGCAGGGGAATTTGTTAAATCGAGCGCCCTCATTGTAAAATAAGGGAAACTTGTTCTTCCATAATCATGCGTTTCCGAAAAGCGCAAGACGGGCAGACTAGAACAAAATATCGCAGGAAATCCAGCGCCTCATTTAGATCCGTACCCATCATCAGGTTGCGTCTTTCTTAGGAATCTATGAGCGTCTTTTTCGCTGGCCAAATAAGGAGACATCCTGCACTTCACAGTCATTTCCTTTTTTTGTCATAAAGATTTTATTTGTTCTTTCGATTTTTACGCTGTATAATGGAGCAAGTGGTATATCCAATTTGCATGGGTCTTTCTTTGAGGGAGGATTCTGTTAAGGAAGGTTGTTATAACTATGGAAAGACAACAGACCGTACTGATTGCTGATGATGAGGCACAGATCCGAGAGATCTTGAGCCTTTATTTTAAAAAAGAAGGCTTCAAAGTGATTGAAGCGGCCGATGGGGCGGAAGCCCTGGTGCAGATCCAGGCGGGGAAACCGGACATCATCCTTCTGGATATCATGATGCCTGTCCTCGATGGTTTTGAAGTCTGCAAACAGGTCCGTAAGATTTCTGATGTGCCAATCATCATGCTGACCGCCAAGGATTTTGATGATGACCGTATCCTGGGTCTGGAGATGGGGGCCGATGATTACATCGCAAAGCCATTCAATACCCGCGAAGTTGTCGCCCGCGTTAAGGCTGTCCTGCGTCGCAGCAGCCAGTTCCTGCAATCCCAGAACAAGCAAGTCCTTGAATATCCCGATCTCATGATCAACTTAAGTGAATATCGCGTCGTTGCCTTTGGCCGGGAAGTGACCTTTACGGCAAAGGAAATGGAGCTTCTGTGGTGCCTTGCATCAAACCCGGGCATTGTTTTTTCACGCAATCAGCTGCTTGAAAAAATTTGGGGGTATACGTATTACGGGGATACCCGCACGGTCGATACGCATATCAAGCGCGTTCGCCACAAATTGGACATTCCCAAGGATGCGAAATGGGATATCGTGACCGTTTGGGGCGTTGGCTATAAGTTTGAGGTCAAGAAGTGAAAAAGTCATTAAGTACGAGGCTCATGTATAGCTACATGGGCCTTATTGTCATTATCATCGTAGGGATTTCCGTAGGACTTTCCTATTTGATTACGGATTATTTCTTCCGTACAAAGGAGACGGAACTGAACCAAAAAGGGGGAGAAGTAGCCCTCATTGTCCGCTATTTCAACGCGTCAGGGGCGTCGTCCGCCATGTTGAGCCAGTACCTTACAAGTGTGGATCAACTGATTGGCGCGCGTATCTGGGTCTTTGATTCCAATTACCGCCTCATCAATGCCTCCGAAACGATGCGGGATATGGAAAAAGATCTTCGTACAGCCCACGACATGCCGAGTGCCGGCGCCAATGACCCCTCCTCCCGCCGCAAGGGAAGCTCCGTTGAAGCCATTGACCAGCAGCTTCGGGAAGGCGGTCCCCTCAATGATAAAGTCAAATCTATTCTCTCGAGCGTCTATGAACGCAACCGTGTCAATGCCCGGCTCTTTCATCCCTACTATAAGGAACAGGTGCTCTTGGTAGGGCTTCCCATGGAAGATTCGCATCAGGAAATTACAGGGGCCATTTTGCTGGCTGCCCCCATTGATGGGTTAAACCGTGTCCTGCGCGATATCTATATCTACACGATCATTGTCGGCATTGCCGCCCTCGTCATCAGTGTCATCATTGTGTCAGGACTCACGCGGCGCCTTGTGCGTCCCCTTGTAGACATGAAAAACAGCGCCAAGGCCATTGCTTCCGGCGATTACTCCTTGAAGGTTGTCGTAGACGGGGAGGATGAAGTGGCTGATTTGGGCCGCTCCCTGAATTCCTTGGGCCGTGACCTGGAACAATTTGTCCTTAAGACCAATAAGATGGAAAAACTGCGCCGCGACTTTGTAGCCAATGTTTCCCACGAACTGCGGATGCCCATTACTATCATCCAAGGATATAATCAGGCCATCCTCGATGGAACGGTCACAGATCCGGATGATATAAAAAAATATAGGAAACTCATTGATAATGAGACCCAGCGCCTGGAACGGCTGATCAATGAACTTCTTGAAATCAGCCGTCTCCAACGCAAGGAAAATGAGGAAATGGAACCTGTGCCGTTGGGTGAGATTACGGAAAACGTCGTGAGCATGATGGAAGTTCGGGCCCAAAAGCGGGATATCCGGCTCGAGCGCTACCTTGATGACAATCTCATGGTCATGGGCAACGGGGACCGGCTCTTCCAGCTTGTCATGATCTTGGGGGATAATGCAATGAAGTATTCCCCTGATTCATCATCCATCGTCTTCCAAGTCCTTCCCAGCCGCACCGGAGGCGCTGTGTTAACGGTGACAGACCACGGGTATGGGATCCCTCAGGAAGACCTTCCCTATATCTGGGAACGCTTTTACAAGGTGGATAAGTCCCACTCACGCCATATCCCGGGAACTGGCCTAGGCCTCGCCATTGCAAAGGAAATTATTCGTATCCATAAAGCCAAGGTCCAGGTCCAGAGCGAAGTGGGGAAGGGAACGACCTTTATGATCACGTTTCCCCCTGCCAAGGTCAAAAGCAAAATGGGAAAGGAACATGTGGCAGAAGTGGTTGAGCCCGTTGTGCCTCTTCCTGATGAAGATCCAGTGGAGCCGGAAGGAAAGTGATCCATATGAAAAAAGAACTCCTTACGCTGTGTTTTTGCCTCATCGGGCTGTGGGGAGCAGGTACTGTTCAGGCCACGGCACCAGTCACCCCAACCCAGCCGTCTGCTCTTAGGTATTTCGGAAATGCCCATGAAACCCTTGCCTTGGTGCCGCAAAAAAGTGGTTTTTCCCTCTGCTATGCGCTCCCCGGCGAAAATGGGACGCGCTGGAACTGGTTTTATCTGTCTCCTGAACGTAAGGACAGCTACACCCTTCGGGAAGAAGGCCCTACGGTCAAAGCTGACAGTACGGTCCGTCTGTCCCCTGGTGGATCCCAGCTTGTTGCAGGCCGTTATGTCTACCCTGCCATGACCTATACGGGCAAGCCGCCTGATGAAGCCTTTCAGGAAGCTCCCTACGAGATGGCCCCTGATGAAGAGGCCTTGATTGGATACTATCACGGCGGCGGAGATGTGCTCCTTGTCCGGGAACATCAAGGAGAACTGGAACTACTTTATGAGCTTGAAAAAAATGATCGGGATTTTACGAAAAGCAACAGCTTTGCCTTGGTAAAGAATCATTATGATGCCTATACACTGATGGAAAAGGGCCCCTATACGGATACGTCCTCTCCCGTCCGTTTTGACCGAAATGGATCAGGGTTGGGAATCAGCCTGCGCATAGGCAATCATTCCTACAGCCGAATTTTTACGCGAGGCGAAAATGACAGGCCTTGGCGCGTCAAACCGGTCATGACCTTGGCGCAGGCAAGGGAAAAAGCCAAGGCCTTTCCCGTCCCTTCAAAAATAGCTGCAGAAAAGCTTGATCTTGTAAGCGTGAGCGATGTTGTTTCAACGGCAAAACTTGACCTCCGCTACAGTACGGCGAATAATCTATTTGGAGAAGCTATCGTGTCAAGCAAAAAGGCAGAACTGAACCGTAAGGCCGCACAAGCTTTGAGCCGGGCGGCAGAAATACTGGCTTCTAAAGGGTATGGGCTCCTTATCTGGGAAGGCTACCGTTCTTATGAAGATTTTGCTGTGGCAAAGCTGCTCTTGGGTCCTTCCCGTGACAGCCTTTTGCCCCCTTTAAGTGAAGGTTATTCCCATAATACGGGGCGCAGCCTTGATGTGAGTCTCTATGACCTTGAGACGGGAACCCCCATCAAGATGATCTCTGATTTTGATGAACTGTCACCTGCTCAGTTTCGGGCTTTTCCAGGTGGTACGGATCTCCAGCGCTATTTGCGCGGCCTTCTCGATTATGCCATGACGCAAAGTGGATTTAACGGCAGCGACATGGAATGGTGGCACTACGAATACAAAGGATAATCATACATATTGCAGCAGGTCTTCTCTTTACAAAGAAGGCCTGCGTTTTTTTAGCTCCTCATGGGAGTTTCTGTACAATCACAGAAAATTGGCATTCCAATCTTTTCTATGTTAGAATAGGAGGAATAACCAAAAAAAGGAGGAGAAATCCCATGAACGTATATGATCAAATGAATCAGGTGTGCGAAGCCATCCGCGATTCCCACGAATACAAAAAGATGCAGGAGGTCAAACCGAAACTCGCGGCCGATAAGGACGCGGAATCCATGGTCAAGGACTTCCTCAAGCAGAAGTCAGAAATTGAACTGGCCCAGTATCAGGGAAAGAAACCGGACGAAGCTCAGGTACAAAAGATGCAGAAACTTTATGAAGTGCTGCAGCTAAATCCCGTTGCCAGCGAATATATCCAAAACTACATCCGCTTCCAGATGATGCTGGGCGACCTGTCCAAGGCTTTCAGCGATACCATCAAGGAAGCTGTCGAATGATGGACTTTGATGGTCTTTGCGCGTATGTAAAGGTGCATTTTCCTAATTCGTTCAGCATCGGGGAACCGATGAAGGACCATACGACCTTTGCTATTGGCGGACCGGCCGATCTATTTGTGACGGTGCGGGAGGCCAAAGCGCTCCAGGCCCTCTTGAAAAAGGCACGGGACTGTGATGTGCCTTACCTTATCCTAGGGAAAGGCTCCAATATGCTCGTCCGTGACGGCGGCATTCGAGGCCTTGTTGTTCATTTGGATGAAGGGGGCGCGCAGCTCGTGACTGGTTACGAACTGCGCGCCGGCGGCGGCGTGCCCCTTTCTCAGGTTTCCCAACTGGCGGCTGCCCATGGACTGGGCGGCCTCACGTTTGCCATCGGTATTCCCGGCAGCCTTGGCGGTGCCGTGCTCATGAATGCCGGTGCCTATGGCGGGGAAATGAGCGATGTCATCAAGGAAGTGACCTTCCTTGATGAAAACCTGGACTTTCAAACCGCAAAGGCTACGGACCTTTCCTACAGCTACCGTCATTCCTATTTCATGGATCATCCAGGCTGCGTCATCGTCGAAGCGGTCATGGAGCTATGGGCTCAGGCATCCTGTGAAATCGAAGCGGAAATGGCGGACTTTACGAAACGCCGCAAGGAAAAGCAGCCCTTGGAGTACCCCAGTGCGGGCAGCACCTTCAAACGTCCGCCCGGTTATTATACAGGTCCCCTTATCCGGCAGGCAGGTCTTGCCGGCCTTGTCATGGGCGGCGCTCAAGTGAGCAAAAAGCATACGGGCTTTGTCATCAATCGTGAGGAGGCAACCGCGCGAGACGTGCTGCGCCTCATTAAAACCATTCAATATAAGGTCAGGAGCCAGTATGGCGTCCTTCTTGAACCGGAAGTCAGGATCTTTGGGGAAGACACGGATGAAAAGCGGGGGAGCTGACAGCATAGAGGACTTTTCCTTTAGCGAGGAAAGGTCCTTTGTTTTATGGATAAGGTGATTGCTGGGTTAATTTTCACCCTATGATACGGACTATATTGAACTTTTGTTCTGCTTCCGTCATAATAGGAGAAGAAGCCAAAGAAAAGAATCTTGGCAAAGGAGGAACCATGGAAAAAACCTTATGGATCACGGGCCTTGGGGAGACCATGCGACCAGATTTCCTGAAAGAAGCGGTCCAGTACCCTTATGGAAAAGCCCTTTTTCTTGTGCCAAACCTGTATTTTAGAAACCTGGTCCGTCGCCATGGCGTCGTCAAGACGAGTACCATCGATGCCCTGCCGCGGGAAATCCTGCGCTTAAACGGACGGGAAAATGAACGGATGCTGATTTCCCGGGATACGCAGGCCCGCATTGCATCAGAAGCCATCGAGTATCTTGTTGGAAAGGAACTATTGCCTTATTTTAGGACCCTTGCCGATAAAAAGGGGTTCTGTGACAGTGTCGTCCAGCTATTGACAGAACTTGAAACGTGTCATGTGACGGGTGAAGATTTCAAGAACGCCGTCCTTTCCTGGAACCGTGAGGAAAAGCGGGGAGGGGAAAAGGATAAGGAAATTGCCCTCATCCTTTCTGCTTATGAAGCTCTCATGAATGAACGCCATCTTTGCGACCTGAATGGTCTCTATGACGCGGCCCTTGACGTGCTGCAAGATCCAGGGGCGATTCTCCCATGGGAAAAATTGTATTTCAGTGAGTTCAACGAACTGACAGGTCTTCAGATGGCTCTTGTAAAAGCCCTGGGAAAACGGGTTTCCATCTCTTTTGGCCTTTTTTATGATGAGTCGCGACCTGATTTATCGGAAGCAACGCGAAAACTCGAAGAAGATCTCTTGGGAGATGGGTATGAAAAGATAATTGCACCAAAAAAAGTGAGCCGTCCTGAGGACCTTGCCTATTTTGCCGAAACGTTTCCCAAAGCAACTGGCGATGCCGTGGCTGCGCAGCACATCTATCTTGGTGAAGCGTCCAGCGTTGACAGCGAAATCAAGATGGTCCTTACAGACGTCAAGAAAAAGCTCAAAAGCGGCGTGGCGCCCCATGAAATTCTCCTTCTTGTACGGAATCTCAATGACTATCAGGGTCTTGGCCGGTACATGGAAGAATACGGTCTCTTGTCGACCCTTGCAGATGTGACGGCCCTTGACGTGCTGCAAGATCCAGGGGCGATTCTCCCATGGGAAAAATTGTATTTCAGTGAGTTCAACGAACTGACAGGTCTTCAGATGGCTCTTGTAAAAGCCCTGGGAAAACGGGTTTCCATCTCTTTTGGCCTTTTTTATGATGAGTCGCGACCTGATTTATCGGAAGCAACGCGAAAACTCGAAGAAGATCTCTTGGGAGATGGGTATGAAAAGATAATTGCACCAAAAAAAGTGAGCCGTCCTGAGGACCTTGCCTATTTTGCCGAAACGTTTCCCAAAGCAACTGGCGATGCCGTGGCTGCGCAGCACATCTATCTTGGTGAAGCGTCCAGCGTTGACAGCGAAATCAAGATGGTCCTTACAGACGTCAAGAAAAAGCTCAAAAGCGGCGTGGCGCCCCATGAAATTCTCCTTCTTGTACGGAATCTCAATGACTATCAGGGTCTTGGCCGGTACATGGAAGAATACGGTCTCTTGTCGACCCTTGCAGATGTGACGGACCTTGCCGGTCAGCCTTTGCCCCTGTTCCTTACAAAACTCTGGGAAGCAGCGCTAACGAAGGATGATACGATGCCCCTTCTAGCCCTTATGAAGACAACGCTCATGCAGGAACTTTTCCATGTGGACCGGATAGCCGTAGGTCACCTTGTCGAGGAAAGCTATATCGAGACGCCAGGGTTCCTTTTGGAACGCATTTCCCATCTTTCCGGTGTTTCGGACCTGAAGCCTCTTTTTGAAGCGCTCCAGACGCCAAAGACCTGTACGCAGTGGCGGGATTATCTTGACGAAAGGCTCACGGAATGGGACCTTGTGCGGACCTTTGGCAGGCTCCATCAGGAGGGAAAAGTGACCCTTTCGGAAGTGAAGATCATGGCTCAGTCCGAAGACTTCGTCAGGGCCTTTTTTGACCGTCTCGAAGCCCTTTTTGAAGCTGTCGGCAGCAAGGACCTCTCCGTCGGATTGGGGGACATCTTTTCTTATTGGAAGGAGGCCCTCATTGGCACGACTATTACGCTGACGCCGAGTCATGAAGAAGGTATCCGTGTCATGGAAGCCTCCGATATTCAAGGCGTTCCTTATCCTTATGTCTATATCCTGGGCGTGAGGGATGGGCTCTTTCCGGCTATTTCCCGGGAAAGCTGGCTCTACAGCGATGAAGAACGGACAGAACTTGCTGCTCTTGATATCCCCTTGGGTACGTCCGCACGGCGCCTTGCCCGGGATCGCTTTTTCTTTGCTTCGGCTGTCAGCCTTGCCGAAAAGGAAGTTCATCTTTCCTGGTTTGCTGACGATGAGGGCGGCGCAAGCTATTATATTGAACGGCTGCGGCACTTTTTCACGCCTCACGCCCTGCCATTTGTGACGTATCATTCAGATGTCCATGACTGTTACAGCGAGCCCCAAATGGTACGCTATCTCATGGAAGCGGAAAATCTGGGCGAAAAGGAAGCCACCTATCTGGCAGACCATGTGGACGCGAAAATTTTGCTGCGGGCCCAGGACGAAAAGAATCGGTTTGCTCCAAAGAGCCTTTATAATGGCTATTTGGGACCGCAGGAAGAAACGCTCCATCTTTCCGCATCCCAGCTTGACGGTTTTCTCACGTGTCCCTTTATGTACTTATTTACTCATGTGTGGAAGCTTGACGTAAAAGAAGCAAAGACGGCATTTCCTACACCGGACGTTGTGGGAAACCTGATCCATCTGACCCTTTCCCGCTTCATGGGGCGTCACTTGGGGGAAGCGCTCTTTACAAAGGAACTGGAAATGCTGTGGCAGGAACTTAGTGAGGCGTACCAAGCTGCTTATACCGAAATGGAACGGAACGGGGATATTCCCCGGTCCCGCTACTCGGACCACATTCGAAAAAGCTATGAAGAATGGCTGAAGCGCTGGCTCCGCATGGAAGTGGACTATGAGGAAAAGAGCCCTACTGGAGTCACGGTTTGTGCCGTAGAAAAGGCCTTCGGCCGAAAAGGCGCGGCTTGGCCTCCTTATGACCTTACGGTGGATGGAAAGAAAGTCTATCTTTCCGGACAGATTGACCGCATTGACCGAAGTGAATCAGGCTACCTCATCATGGACTACAAAACGGGCGGACGGCCGACCACGGCTCGTATGGATGAAGGAAAAGCCGTCCAGCTGCCCCTTTACATCAAGGTCCTCGAACGCAATCTGGGTCTTATTGACCAACAGATTTTTGGCGCTATTTATGGAGATATCCGAACGGGACGCCGCGTGGGCGGCATGTGGTCGAGCGTTGGCAAAGCGGCTAAAGAGGCACCAAAGAGCGTACGAGGAAAGGATATGGAGGACGTTCTCAAGATTTCCGAAAACGTTATCGCTGCGGCTGTTCGGCGCATGAGAAGTGGGGACTTTGCCGCAGAGCCGTACAACGGAAAATGCCCGGATTACTGCCCCGCCCGTGACATTTGCCGCATCAAGGACAACCAAACCCACGAAATGATGAGCGCTGAGGAGGATGCAAATGGCTGATTTCACTAAAGAACAAACCCTTGCCATTACCACATTGGACCGGAATGTCTCCGTCTCAGCCGGTGCGGGATCTGGGAAAACGCGGGTCCTTGTCGAGCGTTTCCTGACCATCTTGAAAGATCCGGACAAAAGCGCCAACAGGATCCTTGCCATTACCTTTACCCGCAAAGCGGCTCGGGAAATGCGGGAACGCATCCGTAAGTCCCTCTTGGAAGAAGTGGGGAAGACGAGCGGTGAACTGCGGGCCCATTTCGAAGAACAGTTGCGCCACCTTGATGGCGCGCCCATTACGACCATCGATGGCTTCTGCTCCCAGATTCTGCGCGATCATCCTGTTGAAGCAGGGATGGATCCTCAGTTTACGGTGAAGGAAGAATATGAAGTAAAGGAATTCCAAGCTTCCGTTATCGATGCCTTCCTGCGGGATCTGCTCAAAAAAGAAGATGAGGATCTGGAGCTTTTATTGGGCCTTTATCACCCGGGGAGGCTTGGCAGCATGCTTTATGGTCTTCTTGAAATCCTGCCGGACCTCATGGCTTTGGGGGATCTTTCTTCCCCTTATGTGGTACGTCAAGAGGATTGGGAAGAAGCAAAGATCCGGGCGGAAGAAACCTTCCTTGCCATGCTCGCCTCTGGGGCAGACCTAAAACCTTCAAAGACGAAAGACGCCCTCTTGGAGCTTGAAAATGCACGGGCAATCTACCATGAAGCCCTTGTTGCAGATGATCTTGAAACTGTTCTTCCCTTTATGAACCTTATCCGCGCAGCAGGAAAAGCGGCCCCTCTCATCAAGGAGTGGAAAGAGGCCTTAATCAAACTTCAAGGTTACGCACGCAATGAAGTGGCCATTCCTTATGCCAAAGCGTGGAATGGCCTGCTGCACCGCCTTGCGGACCGTCTCGAAGAAGAATCCCTGCGTCAGGAAATTTTTAGTTTCTCTTTCCTTGCAGGACGGGCGGTCTCTCTTTTGCGGAATTATCCCGAAATCTGCCGGGCCTACCAGCATCGTTTTGACTACATCATGGTCGACGAGTTCCAGGATACGAATGAGCAGCAAAAAGAACTGGTTTACCTGCTTTCTGGGGCGACAGCTAGTGAGCTGCGGGGGAAGAACCTTTTTATCGTCGGTGATGCCAAGCAGTCCATCTACCGATTCCGCGGTGCCGATGTCACGGTCTTCCGTGTTGTCCGTGATGACATCATACATTCTGGCGGAACGGACATTGTCATGGCCGATAATTTCCGCTCTGCCCCAGAAATCATCGAGTCCTGCAACTGTCTCTTCCGTGACCTCTTGGGGACGGACCCCCAAAAGGCGGTCATGGCCCAGGACCTTGTGCCCCATCAGAAAGCGACGCAAAAACCCATTCTTGCCATCATTGACCAAGAAGACGGCACATTTGCCGACGCACAGCGGGCCGAAGCTCAGTGGGTGGCACAAAAGATTGATGCTATCGTAAAAAGTCATGAGGAACTGGGGTATGGGGACATTGCCATTCTCGTACCGGCCATCCGGCTTGCTGAGCCTTATGCCGCAGCTCTTGCAGAGGCCCATATTCCCTATACCATGACGGATGGGAAGGGCTTTTATGAACAGCAGGAAGTCATTGACATCATCACCATCATGACCGCCGTTCTTTCGCCTGATGTGGATTGGGCCATGGCCGGCGTCCTTCGGTCTCCGTACGGCGGTCTCACGGATCAAGAAATCCTTGGCCTTTTGCGCATGTATCCCCAAAAGAACCTGTGGGAGAGCCTGTCCCAATCTATTGAACCGAGCCATGTCAGTCTTTGGAAGAAACTCACGGTCCTCATGCACGTGAGCCGCTTGGGTTCTTTGCCAGAACTTTTTGATGCCATCATGGAGACGCTCCATGTGGAAAGTCTCCTTCTTGCTATGCCTCATGGACGAGAAAAGATGGCAAACGTGTGGAAACTGCGTTCCATGGCTGCTTCCTTTGCCATGCAGGAAGGGGGCGGCAGCGAAGACTTTTTGGACAGATTGAACCTGATGCGCAGGATGCAGGCTCGGGAAAGCGGCGCTGCCTTGGAACCGGACGCCAAAAGCGTGCAGATCATGACCATCCACAAGTCCAAAGGGTTGGAATTTCCCGCTGTTTTTTTACCGGATCAACAGTATAAATCGCCTCCTGACAGGCTCGGCCTTCAGTATCTTCCCGGCGCTGGTCTTGGCATTATGATTCCTGGTGATGAAGGACCGCAAAAGACCGCCCTTTATGAAGAATTGAGCGAGGACAATCGCGCCCTCGAGTGGGAAGAAAAGAAACGCCAGCTTTATGTTGCTATGACGCGGGCTGAAAAATATCTTTTCCTGTCGGCTGCTGTGAGTGAAGAAAAGGAATCTGTCAGACGGGAAAAACGGGCTAAAGGACGTGTCAAGAGCCGGGAAAATTGGTATGAAAGCCTGCGCCGTATTTTCCATGATGGTGAGGGAAAAGACCTTGTCGAATGGGTGGAACTGAAAGCGTCGGAAATCCTTGCCTTACCCCTTTCCTTTAGTATCCAGGAAGCACCGCCCCTTGAACTTGAAGCCGGCGCCTTCGAAAAATTGAAAGCTGTGGAATTTCCACAGAAAGTGATCCTTAGCGCCACGGCCCTTGGGACTTATGACCTTTGCCCGCGCCGCTACTTCTATCAGTATCGGAGCCATATGCCGAGCCTTGATCCCGATGTGGTAGGGACGGGGAGTGTCCGCATTCCGCCGGCAACGCTGGGGACCTACATCCATAAAGTCTTGGAACTTTGCCGCACGGCACCGGCTGAAAAAGCAAAGGAACTGGCACTTCTTGAAGAATCATACAGCGATGGGGAAAAGAACGTTCTCCGAAAAGAAGGGGGCCCCCTCATCGATGCCTACCTTGCGTCGCCCCTTTATGCTGCTTATGGGGACTTTCCCCAAGATGCAGAAGTCGATTTTGAACTGCCTCTCATGACTGTAGGGAATGCGTCGGTCTACTTTGAAGGCAGCATCGATAAAGTCGTCCATCTGCCAGATGGAACGCTTGAAATCATCGACTATAAGAGCGGTCATCCGCCCCTTGATGGCATGGAACGAAAAGCTTATTCGCGGCAGCTTGCCATCTATAGCCTTGCCGCCGAAGCCCTTTATCACATGAAAGTGAGTCAGGCCTCGCTCCATTTTCTGCGCAATCTCTCGACCTGGGAACTTACTGACCGGGACAGGGAAGCGGCAGAACTTAAAGCGCTCCTTACAAAACTCCAAACCCTTGGCGAAGAAGAAGACTTTGCCGTGAAAACGGACGCCTGCACTTATTGCGGTTATGGCTATTTTTGCAAAAAGTAAGCGGTCATCCATCGTTGCGCCACCATCATCAAAAGACCTTAACCGAACCCAGGAGACTGGTTTGGTTAGGGTCTTTGGCTTTTCTTTAGGGCAGAGGCTTGAAATGGAGTCCTTGAATCCTGGAATCAAGCCCGTAAGCCCAGTATATGGCACGACTGTCTTACGTCCTTATGGCAACTCATCCGCCTTCTCCTTGATATAGGTGATGAAATGCTTACTTGCCAGCGGCAAAAGATCCCAGTCTTTATAACAAATGGCAAGATGTCGATAAAGGGGCGGGTCTATGGGAACAGTTACGATATCATAGGGATTTCGGTCCGTCATGAGTTTTGCGAGGATGCTGACACCAAGACCGGCTTCGACCATGGTCATGATGGCGTAATCATCGTGGAGTCTGTAGGCGACATGGGGTTTGATTCCCTTTTTTTGAAAGGCTTCCATTGGTTCACTGTAGTTTCCTTCTTCAAGAAGGATAAAGGGGTCCGAAAGGAGGCCCTCCAAGGGAATCGCTTTTTCCTTTGCCCAGCGGTGGCGACGGGGGAGCACCGCTAGAAGTTCTCCGTCCTTAACGGGAATGGTCATTAAGTGGGGACAGGAGTCAGGGGAGACAAAGCCAAAGTCGATGATGCCCAACTCGATCCATTCGGGAATGAGCCTGTAATCGCCTTGCTGAAAGGTAAACTTCACATTGGGGTAGCGGGCTTTGAATCCTTTGATGAGAGGCGGCATCCAGCGGCAGGTGATACTTGAGATGGTCCCTACACGAATCACTCCCGTTTCAAGTCCCCTGATTTCACGGGCCTTTTCTTCCATGGCTTCGTAACTATGGAGGACCTGTTCCAAAAAGGGGTAGAGTTGCTGCCCTTCTTGGGTAAGGGTAATGCCATTTCTGGAACGGATCAGGAGCTTAAAGGACAGTTCCTCTTCAAGAGAGGCCATCATTTGACTGATGGAGGATTGGGTATAGCCCAATGCGTGGGCGGCTTTTGTAAAACTCCCTAGCCGCAGGACGGTCCGAAGGGCTTTGAAACGCTGCATTAAAGGCACCACCTTTCATTTTGCTGTCTTTATTATACATCACTATTTCTAATTTAAACATTAGATAAAGTCGTTTTACTAATTCTCGTCACCGTGATATCCTTCCTTTAGAAACGGAGGACGTTACAATGAAACAATATATTGTCGATGCCTTTACGGATACCGTCTTTAAAGGAAATCCTGCTGCTGTCTGTATCTTGGATGCGTGGATTCCAGAGGGCATCATGATGAAAATTGCCATGGAAAACCGGTTTTCCGAAACGGCTTTTGCCGTACAGGAAGGAGGCGCATACCATCTGCGCTGGTTTACGCCAGGCGGGGAAATCGACCTCTGCGGTCATGCCACCCTTGCTGCGGCCTATGTCATATTCCATTTTTATCAGAAGGACGCGGAGAAAATTTGCTTTAAGACTTTGGGCGGACCCCTCACTGTGCGCCGCGACGGGGATCTCATTTGTATGGATTTTCCTAGCTATTCCCTCATGCCTGTCCCTGTCACAGATGCCATGGCAGATGCCATCGGTGTGCGTCCAGAACGTGCCTATATGGGACGGGACCTTGTCTGTATCCTTTCAGATGAAGTCGCGGTCAGGAACGCAAAAATCAATCAACAGCAAGCCCTTGACCTAAACGGATTGCTCCTTCACATTACGGCCCGCGGGAAGGACTATGACTGTGTAAGCCGTAGTTTTGCGCCAAAACTCAGTGTGCCAGAAGATCCGGTCTGTGGGTCCGGGCACTGTCATCTCGTTCCTCTTTGGTCCGCCATTTTAGGAAAGGATGACATCAAGGCCTTTCAGGCATCGGAACGGACCGGCGTCCTTTATACCAAAATAAGGGGCAGCCGGGTGGAACTTGCCGGTAAAGCCGCTCTTTATTCCATTGGGGAACTGGTCTTTCCCTTGGAGGTAAAATAAATGAAACAAGGAAACACTTCTTTGCGCAGTGCCCTCTTTTTAGGACTTATTGCCTGCCTCATCTATGGCCTGGGGGCAGGGCTACGGGCAAGTATTGGCATTCTGCTAGAACCCATTGCGGATATGACAGGCCTTTCCTATGAAGAGGTCAGTTTTTCCATTGCCGTCATGCAGATTGTCTTTGGCGCGTCCCAGCCTTTATTTGGGCTCTTAGCGGCACGATGGTCCAATCGATTCGTCCTGACGTCAGGTGTTTTTTTCATGGTCCTTTCCGTCCTCGGTATCAAACTATGTACCAGCTATGGGATGCTCATCGTGACCCTCGGCGTCCTCATGGGGCTTGGAACGGGAGCCATTGCGTTTGGCCTTGTCCTGTCGTCTGCCATCTCTTTTGTCGGACAGGAGCGCTCTCTTTTTCTTGCGGGACTCCTTAACGCATCAGCCGGTATGGTCAATTTCTTTCTGGCCCCGCTCCTTAACTTTTCTCTCCAACACGGCGGCGTACCGTCGACCATGCCCCGACTTGCTCTTATTATGGTGCTCCTCATTCCTTGTATCCGCTATCTGACCAAAAAGGACAGTACGATAAAGGGCGGGACGGATGTTCCCCGACTGGGCCTTGGGGAAATCCAGTCGGCCTTGGGGGAACGGACGTACCAGCTCCTCCTCGCCGGGTTTTCAACGTGTGGGTTCCACATGGTCATCATTGAATCTCATCTCTTTTCCCAATTCGTCTCCTATGGGATTCCTAAGATGGAAGCAAGCTGGGCCTTTTCATTTTATGGCATTGCGACCATTGCGGGCGCCCTGCTATCTGGGTATGCCAGTTCCCGTCTGAGAAAAGGTGGGCTCCTTTCCTTCTACTATGGATTCCGTGCCCTGTGGGTGCTATTCTACCTTTTTGTCCTGCCCAAAACGATGACAACGGCCATCCTTTTTGCAACGGGTCTTGGCCTTACCGGAGATGCCACGGTATCGCCCACATCGGGCATCTTGAGCGGCCATTTTCCGCTTCATCAAGTGGCAACCCTCATGGGCTTGCTCTTTTTTGCCCATCAGATCGGTGGGTTCCTAAGTGCTTATTTGGGTGGCCTTTCCTATCAGCTTTTTGGCAATTACACGCTCATTTGGCTGATTGACATTATACTTTGCCTAGTGGCGAGTTTGGCGAGCTACCTGATTCGAGAAAAATAGGGGACGACCCAATAGTCGGGCTGATTTGATGTAGGACGTGAGCCCCTTGCTTTAGAAAAGATTATTCTGAGGCAAGAGGCTTATGACCTATCGCACAATGGACCGACCGTCTCACGTTGGGGGATAGGATAAAGGCTGTCAGGCTGCCACGCTAAGGGGGGCGTCTGCCGGTTTAATCATCAAAATTGCGAAAATGGCAGGATACAACCGCGTGAAGATGGGAGCTCCCTAATACTGTACTACTGAGAGACGCTTATTCACAGTAATCAACTCAACGCGCACGTGCGAGGCTGAATCGCCGCGACGGAATCTTGCCAGTAGCGGTTTTGAACTATCAAAAATATTCCTTGCTCCCGCTCGCAAGGAGACAACCGCCCCCTTTTTCATCTTTACTCGGAGCAAAAATTACTCCGATTTTCTGCACGAGGTGACTTCGTTGCCTTGTTCAAGATTTATGAGATGGCAATTTGGATTTTTTTCGGATGATGTAGGAAACTTCATTCACTTACAGTCCATCTCGGTCCATCTGCGTCGTCAAACACGGCAGGCTTCCCAGAAGTACGGACAATCAATGTACGACGTCGTCTGGCTGTTTTGTGTTTTTTCAGCATCTGGGCCAATCTGGAGCCATATTCGAAAAAGGTCAATGGAAAAAAGACAGGAAGGAAAAGTATGACGAACCTTTTTAAAATCGTCTTGATCAGGTGGAACGGCATTCGCCGTTTCTAAGACAAAAGACCATAAGGCGAGTCTCTGTGAAGATTACATTCATTTCTAAACTCAGTAATGAATGAGAATCTGACTTCAGCTAGTGCTCAAAACAAAAAGTCTTATTCCGAATTGGTGTCTTGATTCGGGGTAAGGCCTTCTTTTTTATTTATTCTTTAGGTTCGATGCACCAGCATCGAACCGTCACCGTCGGATCTTTCGCCTTGCCAAAGCGGGGAACCGAAACGGGGAAATTTCCAAACACATGTTACCTCTGAATTTTATCCGTTTTGATGGAGGATGAGGACGCGCAGTGACGTTACCTCACTCGCGTTAGCGAGGCATACTCGCCCGAGTCCCAAGCCCGTTTTGGAGCAAAGTGGAAGGACGCAGGGACATGGTTAAGGGCAAATGTAATTCGGCGCCCATTCCCGCAGGGACACGGTTTGGCGCCGGCGTTAGGGCTTTTCCATATCCTTAGCCAGCTTCCGGAGGCAGCCTTAGCCTTGTATTCTTTTCGCTTGACAGCTGCGGACATGGCCGCGAGACAGCCAGAGCCGAAGGCTCGAGACAGCTCGACCGCTATTTTCCCTTCCCATCAAACTCTTTCTTTAACAGCTCAATCAAATATTTCTCTGCTTTATTAAGATACGTTCCTTTTTTATAAAGGGCTTGGATGGGAAAGACGGGTGGATGGTCACTGTAGGAAAAACTTGTCCCATTTTGTTTGTCCCCGAGGATGATGACCGTGCGCTGGGGCACAATGGTGTAGCCCATCCCGCAGGCTGCAAGCTGGACGGCATCGTAGCTGCTGTCAACTTCCGTGAGAATATTGGGAATGATGCCTTCTTTTTGGAAGACGCGGTCCACAATGGTGCGGATGAAGTGTCTTTTTTTAACGGCAATAAAGGGCTTTTTAGCAATCTTATTGAAGTTAATGCGGCGCGCTCCTTTGTCCCAAAAATCTGCATCGCTGAAAAAGTCCGGTGCGGCAATGAGAGGAATCTCTTCGTCGTAGATATGTTCCTTGTGGATTCCTACAGGCAGTTCGTCATCAAAATAGGGGACGATGATAAAGGAGACCTTTCCCATTTGTAGAAGCTCCAAGAGGTCACTCGTGCCGCCTTCTTTAAAAAAGAGCTGGGAGGCCGGGTACTTTTCACGCAGGCGCCCCAGAACAGGGCGAAACATATAACCGGCCCGGCCCGATGGGATACCGACAATGATATCGCCGGAACTTCCTATCTTGAGATCAGCGATGCGATTTTTCATATCCGTTTTTTCGCGAAGAATGAGGCGTGCCGTCTTAACGTAGATCCGCCCTGCATCCGTGAGTGTTAACGGCTGATGGGAGCGGTCAAAAAGTTTGGCACCCACTTCCTTTTCAATTTGGGCCAAGGCATGGCTCAGGGATGGCTGGGAAATGAAAAGTTCTTTGGATGCTTGGGTGATGTTCCGGCAGTCCGCTACCGTGACAACGTATTGCAGTTCTCGAAAATCCATAAGCCCTCCATAGAAACAATCGAATCGATTTCTTATTTTTCATCAATTATATCATAGCAAACCAGAAAAGAGCCTTTCCTTGAAAGGAAAGGCTCCTTGACTTACCTTATGAAAGGCTTTCAATAAACGTCCCCACCGTTTCAATCAGTTTCAGTCGGCACGTATCAAGAGAATGGTTGCCCAGAAGGTCGACACGCTGGTGAATAGCCTGAGACTGCTGGTCTGTAAGAAGGTTCCAGAAGGGATCGATCATGTATTGGGGTGGGGCTGTCGTATCTTTTTCACCGCCGATGATAAGGATGTTCTGATCCTTCAAAGGGTAGGCAGCAAGAGGGAAGGCCCATTCGTCGCGGTGCGTTTCACTGTCATTGACTAACGCTTCGGGGCTTTCGATATGAAGGACTGTGGCCGCTTCTGTGAGCATGGAGGCAAGGCCTTCTTTTCCGAGAAGGGTTTCCGCCCCCTTGTGATCAAAGGGGCAGTAGGCGATGACGCCGCGCAGTTCTGGATGGCGCTTTGCAACGTTGATAACCGTGTTGCCCCCGTTGGAGTGTCCAAGGAGAAAGACACGCAATGGGTCAATGGCATAGCGGTCCGTGCCGCCTGTGGCAAGATAGGAAAGGACCGCTTCCGTATCTTCTAGACAGTGAGAAAACGAGTAGGTGCCGGCACTGCCCCAGGCTCCACGGTGATAGAGCCTGATGACGACGCAGCCCATTCGGCGCAGGCTTTGGCATAGGTCGTCGTTGTTATTGGTGCCGGGAATGCCGTGGCAGACAATAACGGCTGGATGGGGCGCATCATAAAGGCCGCTGGGAAGGTACGCTTCGCCTAACAGGCGGTCGCCTGCAACCTCAAGGATGAAGTCCTGTGAATCTGGCTGAGTGGCATCTCCGTAAGGCGGTTCCTGCAGGACATATTGGGCATTGATTTTCATTCTATGGCCTCCTGATTTGGGTTCAAGTTTTGTTTATACCAGTCTTTCCCGTGGAAAATGCGCGTAATGAGCATGGAAACGACGGTGTCGCCGCAGGAATTGAGAAGTGTGCAGCCTGGATCAAAGAGTTCCACAATCATGAGCAGGATGGGAAAAGCCGCTTCGGGAAGGCTGAAAACAGAAACAATCATGGTTTCGCCGGCCGCTCCGCCGCCTGGAACACTGCTTGTTGCAACAGAAGAGGTTACACCTACAAAAATGGCAAGAAGGAAGGCAAAGCCTTCGAGGGGAACCCCAAACATCGTCGTTGCCAGCACTTCGGCATAGACCATGGCGATGCAGGCTCCATCCATATGGCAAGTTGCGCCCATGGCAATGACAACACTTGAGATGTCACGCGGTACGCCCAGTTTATCACAGGCTTCCATCTGAAGCGGAATCGTTGCTGCTGACGAACGTGTCCCAAGGGCCGTCAGGGCCGGAGCGAGAATGACCTTAAAGAAATTCCGTACGCCCCAGGGACCTGCGGCTAGGAAAGCATAAAAACCAAGGAAAAGGAAAAAATAAAGGAAAACGACGGAATAAAAGACGAGCATGGCATTGCCATAGGTTTTTAGGAGCTCAATACCATAGGTTCCGGTGAGGTCCGCAAAGTAGGCACCAAGGCCAAGGGGCGCAAGCTTCATGAGATAGGCCACCATTTTATAGCAGACCTTGGTCATGGCGTTCATCCAGTCGATAATCGGCTTTGCTTCGTCGCCAAGACGGGAGACGCAGATGCCAAAGAATATGGTCATGATGATGAGGGGCAGGACGTGGTAGCGGGAAATGAGAAGCGGCAGGTCGCCGACCGTGAGGGTCCCGACAATCTGGTCACTGACGCTGATGGGCTTTGCTGCCGCTGCATTTTTGGTCACGGCCGTAAAATTTGTCGGAACCCCTGTAAAATGGGTCACGACAAGGATCAAGATGGCAGAAAGGATGGCCGTCGTTACAAAAATAAGGAGCGTTAGTCCAATCATCTTGCCGACCTTGCCCGTATCCTTCGTATTAGCAATGGAGCCCGCAATGGAAAAGAAAATAAGGGGAACAATCAGGCAGAAGAGGAGATTGAGGAAAATCTGTCCAATCGGTTTGAGAAAAGAGACCTTGTCCCCAAAAACAAGGCCCAATATAGCCCCAATCACGCATCCTGTAATTAGAATGATCGGATCCCGGTAACTGCTGAGGGGTGCTGTTTTTGTTTTTGTGCTCATCATAACACGCTCCTTAAAAATAAGTAAGTCTATTATATTCCTACAGCTATAATAGGAAAAGACATAACGCTATTTTATACAATAAATGAAGAAAATAAATAAAAATCATGAAAATTATTAATATTAATGAAAAGATTTCTGATAATCATGCAGTCATTCTCGGCTCAGTGTAACTCATTTTACTTTCATTGCTTTTTGGCGATGGATGTGCTATGATGAAGTTCATATAAACCCTGGGGATGTACTGGTTTCGACGGGGGTAGATGTTGTGTGATAAGCGAGCTGGGATTCCATCAACCCCATAAAACGGTGGAAACGCGTTATAAACGCAGAAGATTCTTACGCTTTAGCAGCTTAATTGCTAACGTTCCTTTTCTTCATTCCTGCTGAAGGAAAGTGAACGACACTTGCAGGATACCACAGGGCCAATTCTCGGAGGTCGCGTGGGAAATCCATCGAGATAGGGACTGATTAGCCCGCCAATAGGCGATGATGCCCCGAAATAAAGTATGTTGGATGCGCTCGGAGAAAGTTGCATGGCAATGCTTTCGGACAGGGGTTCGACTCCCCTCATCTCCACCAATTGAAAATAAGCCCTGCTTTGGGCTCAGGCGGCACCGCATGGATGAATCAATCCATGCGGTGTTTTTGTGCGCCCGGCATAGGGGCACTCTTAAGGATGCAAGTCCTTAGACTGTTCGAGTAAGTCATAGCCGAACACCAAAAGCGACACCGTGAGGTGGAATCTGAAGGAAGGTGCAGGCAAATCTCTGACCTGACGAACAGAAACCGCATAAGGCCAATTCGGGATGGATAAGGGAGTAAAACAGACTGAAGTCCCATAATGACTCGGAATCCCCAAGGGTAGATGCGGCAGGTGGGTGGAGAGAAAGAGTGTGTTCTTACGCGGGGAGGCCTCACGGATAGGGCCGGAGCCATGAAAATGGCAGCTGTGGCCCAAACAAGATTTATCGTGAGGAAGTCAGCAGAGGCCATCGTACTGGACGGGTTATAGACCGTCCAGGAAGGGCCGAATCTTAGGAAATATCAGTTAGTGAAGGGAGTCAAAAGAGGTCATTAAAAGCAGAAAACTTCATAGAGAAGGTTGCCCGCGAAAAGCAGCTGCCAAGCGGCAAGGATATGCGGGAACGCCTATCCCTGTGAGGAGTGCCGAACACAACGACATCATTGCAAACTTGTGAGCGGACACTTTGTTGGGGCAAGTCCTGAGGCGAGACAACCTGAATGCCGCGTATCACAGGGTAAAGGCCAACAAAGGATCAGGCGGTGTCGACAAGATGAGTGTAGATGAACTTCTACCGTACCTTGGAGAGCACCGACTGGAACTCTTACAGCAGATACGGGATGGGAAGTATAAATTCAAACCCGTCCGACGGGTAGAAATACCCAAAGAAGAAAAAGGAAAATTCCGTAAATTGGGAATCCCGACGGTTGTGGACCGGTGATACAGCAGGCGATTACGCAAGAGCTGACGCTGGTATATGAACCGCAGTTCTCAGACAGCAGTTTCGGCTTCCGGCCGGGACGCAAAGCGCATGACGCCCTGAAACAGTGTAAGGCCTATGCAGATGCAGGATATGTCTATGTGGTGGACATGGATTTGGAGAAATTCTTCGGCAATGTCTACCAGAGTAAATTGGTAGAAGTCCTGTCAAGAAGCATCAAGGACGGAGCTGTCATCTCACTGATACACAAATACCTGAATGCAGGAATCATGAACCACGGGATATTTGAGAGAAGCGAAACAGGCGCTGTACAGGGAGGCCCCTTAAGCCCACTATTAAGCAACGTGATGCTTAATGAACTGGACGAGGAACTGGAACGGCGAGAACATAAATTTGTCCGTTACGCCGACGAATGCATGATACTGTGCAAAAGCAGGAGAAGTGCAGAGAGGACCTTGGAAAGCATAACACGATACATAGAAAGGAAACGGTTCCTCAAAGTGAATCGGGAAAAGACGCCGGCTCCATACATTAGCCGGGTAAAATACCTGGGATATGGATTCTACAGGAGGAAAGGGAAACTTCGTTTTCGTGTGCATGCAAAATCCGCAGCAAAGATGAAGGAGAAGGTGAGGGCCATTTTAGACCGCAACAAACTAACTCCGAATGCGGTAAGGCCCATCAGGCTGAAACAGTTCATCCACGGATGGGTCAATGATTTCAAGCTGATAGACATGAAACAGCTGCTCATGGAAGTGGATACATGGATACGGCGGAAAATCCGGGCAATCTACTGGAAACAGTGGAAGAAGGTGCGAACAAGGTACTGCATGATGCGCCAATACGCAATTCCAGAATGGAAAGTGCATGAACTGGCAAGTTGCCGAAAAGGACTATGGAGAGTGGCGCTTATGCTGAGCTCATTCCTTACGAACGAAGAAATAGCCCGCCCTGGTTATATAACCATGACGAGCTATTACAAATAAGTTTGTGAAAACGAGGAAACCGCCGCGCTTCGAACGGTACGCACGGTGGTGTGAGAGGTCGGGATCTCTATTTAGAAATCCCTCCTACTCGTATTTCTGGGGATTGTTATTTCACATTCCCTTTTTGGCGCAGTCTGAACGAATCAATACAATAACCTCAAAACTAAGCATTAAAAAAGCTCCATCTTTTAGGATCAAAGGTGTAGTGTGTACATCCTTACAGTTGGTCAGCCAGAGCTCGAGCTTGTTCAGGTCCGGCAGTTTGCTGTAGTTCGCCAGGTTTATCCATAGAGGAAATAAGGATTTCGCCTATGTTTTCCCATCCGAGATAGTCAATGGCCTTATGGTATGGCATGATGATACCTTCCATGTCGCTTGTGCTCTGAGACCGGCAAGTGCAGAGCAGGCCAGCTTTTTTACCGGCAATGGCTTCTTTTTTGCCAACACAGAAGCTATAGAGTTTATCAATCAGGCATTTAACTTTGCCAGGTATGGAAAACCAATAGGTCGGTGTCGCGAGGATGACAGCATCTGCTTCTTCAATATAAGGTGCTACCGTATTGAAATCATCGTCAAAGGTGCAGGCTTTACCCGTCTTGAAGCAGGTATCGCATCCATGACAAGGACCGATATTTAGATAGGCAGCATCGAAGCGTTTGACAGAGTGACCTTTTTTTTGAGCCTCTTCAATGAATGCTTCAGCAAGAGCGGTACTATTGCCATCTTTACGAAAACTGGATGTGATAACTACAATTTTTTTACCCATACTCTTTTCTTCCTCTCTTTTTATGGATATTTTCTTTATATTTTTTTCATGATATCATGAATATATACTGCATTCAATTATAAAATTGTATGTAAAACAATTACGCGTATATAATGTAAATGGATTTACTTTACTCACTATTTACGTTAAAAAACAGACAGAAAGGGGACCGATACCTATGTCCATTAATTCGTTTGATAACTATTATATGTCCTGGAAGCCTCAACTGAACCGCACCAATCAACCATTGTATATTTCGTTAGCCAGACAACTTGAAAATGATATTGCTACTGGTGTTTTGCTGCCAGGAACTAAACTGCCGCCACAACGTGAATTAGCTGATTTTTTAGATATTAATGTCAGTACAGTAGTACGAGCTTTTAAACTCTGCTCCAATAAAGGCCTGCTTACTAGTACTGTTGGAAGTGGCACGTATGTAGCGTACGATGTGGTGACTAATATTTTCGATACACCTGCAAAAAAAAAGCCTTATCTGATAGATATGGGTTCTCTTACACCGGAAACAATTCCTCAGGATGAAGTCGTGACGCTCTTGGAGAAAATGATACAAGAAGATGATTTTGGACGACTGTTGCAATATAATCACTCTGCTATGTTGTTTCATAAAGAGGCGGCCGTGAAATTACTTGATCGGGCAGGATGCCATACTGATGCTGATCATGTCCTTTTCGCCAGCGGCGGCCAAAATGCAACGTATGCTGTACTAGCGGGGCTTTTCAGGCCTGGTGATCGTATTGGTACAGCACCTACTGTGTATCCAGGGCTAAAAAGTGCTGCCAAGCTTATTGGCATTCATCTCGTTCCTATTCGGCAGGAAAATAATGAATTTACGGCTGAAGCAATTCAGTACGCCTACCACAATGAAGGTATCACCGGTCTGTATGTCATGCCGGATTATCAGAATCCAACGACCCATAGTATGCCACTATCCTGCCGAAAAATGATTGCACGCCTGGCCAGAGATCTGGATCTTCTGGTAATAGAAGATGGCATTAACTGTCTGCTTTCTCCACACATTCATCAGTCTATTGCCAATATGGCTCCGGAACAAACCATCTTTCTTGCCAGTTTATCCAAAACGCTGATTCCAGCTTTACGTTTAGCCTATATTAAGGCTCCTAAAAAATATTTTAAGAATTTGCGCAACGCCTTATATGCGATTCAATTATCTCCATCTGCGTTATTAATGGAATTGGCATCGCGCATGATCGTTTCAGAAAAATTTGAAGGCTTGCTTGAACGACGGCGCCAGGGGTTGAAAATTCGCAACGGGATTGTTGATGAAATTTTAAAAGGCTATGATGTGCGTGGCACGGAAGAATGTCTCCATCGCTGGTTGATTTTATCAGAAGATATGTCCGGAGAGCAATTTGAGCACCTTGCTTTGGAACATGGCGTCTATGTCTATGGCTCACAACGATTTGCTGTCGGTAAAGATATGCCTGTCCATGCGGCTAGACTGGGTATTTGTGTACCTTCTACGTATGATGAGTTACGAGAAGGCCTGAAAATTCTGCGTCAACTATTATGATGAAAAAGCAAAAATCAATTGAAATATATTTATTAAATCGTACTGCACACAATTTTAATATTGAATGAATATTGACTCTCTAGTATACTTGAATAAATCAAATAAACAGGTTCCCAATCGGGAAACAAACGAAGTAGAAGGAGGATTGATGAATATGAAGTACTACGTTGTTGATGCGTTTACTGAAGAATTATTCAAAGGTAATCCGGCAGGGGTTTGCCTGGTAGATGAATTCCCTACAGATGAAACCATGACGAATATCGCTGCAGAAAATAGACTTTCTGAAACGGCTTTTGTAAAGCATAAAGTAGATGGCATTTATCGTGTCCGCTTTTTCACACCTACATCAGAAGTAGATTTGTGTGGCCATGCTACATTGGGTACAGGGTTTGTCCTCGCAAATTTTGTGGAACCGGGTAAGAAAGAATTCCATCTGCGTGCCAATCAAGATGATATTGTCATTACCGTTCGCGAAGGCGGATTGTATGAAATTGAATTCCCATCCTGGCATCCCCAAAAAGTTGCAGTGACCAAAGAAATGGAAGATGCCCTTGGCTTCAAACCGGAAGCTGCTTGGCAGACACGCGATCTCATCATTTTAGCGAAAGATACAGATACGGTCCAAAATTTCCAGCCCGATTATCAGGCTATTGCCCATATGACCGATAAGCTAGGTGTCCTCATCACGGCTCAAGCTAGTGACAGTGAATTTGTCAGCCGCACTTTCTTCCCCAATATCGGTATTCCGGAAGATCCGGTTTGTGGTTCTGCTAACTGCTCGTTGATTCCGCTCTGGTCTCAGCGTCTCGGTAAAAAAGAGATAATCAATCATCAGCTGTCGCCTCGCACCGGTACGATTTACTGCCGTGACGGAGGTAATGTAGTTAAGATTAGCGGCCATGTAACGCTCTATAGCACGGCCGAATTAAATATCCATTAATCAAGTATTTTGTACGATATCTAACATATCCAGAGGAGGCTATCTATTATGAAATGCATTTATACAAATAAAGGCGCTGATCCGCAGGCACCATATTCTCAGGCAATGGTAACGGGGAATCTCGTATTTACAGCAGGCCAGATCGGACTGCTTCCTGGTGGTACGCAACCTGCCGGTGATACTGTAACGGAACAGGCAGAACAAGCTTGCAAAAATATCCAAAATATTCTTGAGGCGGCTGGCACAAGCTGCAAAAATGTCGTGAAAACCACTGTTTTTCTCAAAGACATTGCATACTTTGATGAATTCAATACAGTATATAATAAGTATTTCCCTCATCATCCGGCTCGCACCTGCGTGGCTGTCGTAGCGTTGCCGCTTGGCTATCTCTGTGAAATTGAAGCCATTGCTGAAATCAAATAAGATTCTTTTAAATACCCGTATAAAAAGGAAGAACCTGTCATGAAAGCTATCGTAATGAAAGAATTCGGCGGACCGGAAGTACTGAAATATGTTGATGTACCTGACCCGGTACCGGAAGCTAACGAAGTCCTGATTAAGCTTGCATTTTGCGGCGTCAATCCAAATGAAACCTATGTCCGTACAGGCACATATAATTTCTATAAACCGGAACTGCCTTATACGCCCGGCTATGACGGCGCTGGAGTAATAGAAAAAGTAGGTGCAGGTGTCACGCATGTGAAAGTCGGCGACCGCGTTTTCGTTGCAGCTCTGTTGGCAAAACGCAATACTGGTACCTATGCGCAGAAAGTCGTTTGCGATGCTGATTCGGTCCACAAGCTGCCGGATTTCATTTCCTTTGAAGAAGGCGCATCCTTTGGTATTCCGGCAATGGCTGCATACCGCGCTTTGTTCCATCGTGCTCACATCAAGGCCGGCGAAATTGTAATGATCCATGGGGCTGAAGGCGGTGTAGGATCGTTAGCTGTTCAGATGGCAAAAGCTGTAGGTGCCATCGTCATTGGTACAGGCACGACTCCTGAAGGCTTGGACATCGTCCGTTCCTTTGGAGCTGATTATGCAATCTATCACCTCAAAGCAGACAATCAGGATGAATTGATGGAATTAACCAAGGGGAAAGGCCCGGACGTCATTATTGAATTCCTGGCAAATGTCAATCTGCAGACCGATTTGAAGGTGATTGCAAAATATGGCCGTATCGTAGTCGTAGGCAATCGTGGCACGATTGAAATCAATCCGCGCCTGGCCATGGCCAATGAATCTACTATCCTAGGCATGGCTCTGTGGAATGCTCCGGCCAATGAATATCGGGAAAGCCTGTTTGCATTGCGTGCTTTTATGCAAAGCGGCGCTGTTCGTGCAAAAGTTGGAAAACAGCTTCTCTTGAAGGATGCTGCTCAAGCACATAACGAAATCATTAATGGTTTGGCAAAGGGAAAAATGATCCTCAAAATCGAATAACGACCATAGTCCATTGTAATTCCTGATTTGGTAAAGTAACTATCTTTTTACTAAAAATCCATTTTAAAACGATTCTTCACGTATTTTTGGGGGATGCCAAATCATACGCAGGTAAAGACAAGTACCGAATCAAGGTAAAAAAGTATCTGTCGTTCTTGTACCCATATGCATTCCGTTTGGCAACCTTAATCATGTTGTACCCTTCCAATCGGCTTGTGTTAATAGGGCATTTGGCGTGATTTGCCAGACCATCGATTCGCTTTTCCTTTAGCTTGGCGAACCGGACCAAGGCCGGTATCACGCTCGCCTTGGCCGCCTTAAACCATCGTTTCCACCTCTCGACAGCCTTCTGGTAGTCTGTTATCGCATATAGCTTATTCATTTCTCCCTTCATGGCGTAGCAGATTCCCACGGCTGTTTACGTAGTTTTACGAGCAATACAAATCAGAAGAGCTAAATTATGACTCAATCAAAAAGAGGGGGAATGCGCCCAGGTGCTGGGCGTCCTAAAGGTTCTGTTAGCCCAGAAGGAACAAGAAAACAGCATCAGGTCAGGGCTTTTGATGATGAATGGGATCTCATCTACAGATTTGCCAAGCTTATAAAATCCGGGAAAATTAAAGCTTGCAAGGTCGCAGTAGAAAAGCTTGGAAAAAGCAGCATTGACTAAAATTGCGCACTAAGTGCGCACCAAAATCATTTTAGTCATAAATAGTTAGAAACGTAGCCACTTTGTTAAGAGACTCCCCTCATCTCCACCAATTGAAAATAAGCCCTGCTTTGGGCTCAGGCGGCACCGCATGGAACATAGAATCCATGCGGTGCTTTTTGGGTGTACCGCCCGGCTCCGACAGATAAAGGGCCTTTAAAAAGATACGGCTCACTACCGCCTTTTTCTTAAAAGTGCTATGATAGACCTAAGAGATGATCTTGAAAGGAGCCTTGATTATGGAGATCAAACGAATCGGCATTGCCGGCGCTGGTACGATGGGCTATTCCATGGCGGATATCTTTGCTTCCTATGGTTTTGATGTGACCCTTTGGAACCATAGAAAGCCTACGCTTGAGCGTGCAAAGACCCTCATCAGTGAAACGAGCCGCGACAAGATCCACTATACGACCAATCTGGAGGACATCGCCCATCTCGATATTGTCATTGAAAACGTGACGGAAGACATGGCCATTAAAGAGGGGTTCTATGAATCTTTCTGCAAGATGGCCGATGCGGACATGATCCTTGCGACAAATACATCAGGTCTTTCCATCAATGCCCTGGCCCAATTTGTGACGCACAGGGAACGCTTTTTAGGGATGCACTGGTTCAATCCGCCGACGCTTATTCTCCTTATTGAAATCATTAAAAATGACGAAACCTGCCAAGACGTGGCTGAGGCCGTTCGGGACCTTGCCCGCACCATTGGAAAGAAACCGGTCATTGTCAATAAGGATGTCCTGGGTTTTGCTGCAAACCGCATCCAGCTGGCTGTCGTGCGGGAAGCCCTGTCTTTGGTGAAAAAAGGTGTTGTTTCTGCTGAAGATATTGACGCTGTTATGAAATATGGACTTGCTTTCCGCTGGGCCTGCATTGGACCGCTCGAAACCATGGATTTTGGCGGGATCGACACGTTCTACCATGTCTCGAGTTACCTCATGAAGGACCTTGATGACAGCCATGAGATCCCCACTCTTTTAAAGGAACATTATGAAAAGGGTGAACTGGGTGTGAAGACCAAGAAAGGCTTCTACGACTACTCGAATGGGAAAGATAAGGAAGCAACCGAAAGACGGAACGAAAAACTCTTGAAAGTCTTCAACGTCCTTTATAAAACTTTATAAAAAAGCATAGTCCTATCAAAAAGCCCCTCCAAAGCGCAGGTCATGCGTTTTAGAGGGGCTTTTGTCTATGATGAAGCTGATTTCCTAGGAATTAGGAGCGGGATTTTACATGGAGAGGGACTGTCTCTTCTCTTTCTTCCATTTCCTCGTCCTTTCCGACGCAGTAGGAGGCGTAGAGGGACCCGGATACGTTATGCCACACGGAGAAGATGGCGCCGGCAATGCCGCCAGCTGCCGTAAAGTACATGAGGGCAAGGGCTGAGGCGAGACCGGAATTCTGCATGCCTACTTCGATGGTCATGGCACGCACTTTTTGCGGCGTCATGCCAAAGCGGCGTGCTGCAAGGTGGCCCAAGGCCATGCCGCCAAGGTTATGCAAAATGACGGCAACGAGGATCACAAGGCCGTGGTCCAAAATGGTCCTTCCTGAAAGGGAGACGACGCAAAGAACCGTCACCATAATGACAAAGGAAGAGAACATGGGCATGAAGCGGGAAAAACGGGATACAGTGCGGGGAAAGAAATAGTTGCTCGCAAGGCCCAAAATGAGGGGGAGGAGCACCATCTTGACGATGGAAAGCATCATGGAAGAAAGGCTGATTTCAATCCACGTCCCAGCAATCAGGTAGATGAGAAGGGGCGTGATGAAAGGGGCCAGTATAGTGTTTACCATGGTCATGGATACAGAAAGGGCTACATCGGCATGAGCGATGAAGGAGATGACGTTCGACGCAGTCCCACCAGGGCAGCAGCCCACAAGGACGACACCAATGGCAATTTCAGGAGGCAGGGCCAAGAGCGTAACAAGGACATAGGCCAAAAGGGGCATGATGGTAAACTGCAGGATGGCCCCGACGGCAACAGAGCGTGGATCCCGAAAGACATTTCGAAAGTCTTCGGCCTTAAGGCTCATGCCCATGCCAAACATGATGATTCCCAAAAGGGTGGGGATAAAGCGGGCGTAGGGTTTCATGGCCGCTGGGAAGAGAATCCCTAAAAAACCTGCAATCATGACGCCGACGGCCATGTAGCGTGTGGACCAACGGATGAGCTTATCGAGCATCAGTCTGCCACCTCCCGTTCTTTTTCCGTCCCGCGGCTTTTTAGCGGCTGATTTCCTTCGCCGAGCATGACGACCTTGGGCGTAAAGGAGCGGGCTTCTTTTTCGTCCATTTGGGTATAGGCGATGATGATGACAATGTCTCCTATCTGGGCGTAACGGGCGGCTGCACCATTAAGGCAAACAACACCGCTGCCGCGTTTTCCCGCAATGGTATAGGTTTCAATGCGGGCGCCGTTATTATTGTTGCAGATCTGGACGCGTTCGCCGGGAAGGATGCCTGCGGCGTCAAGCAGGTCGGCATCGATGGTGATGCTTCCCATGTAGTTCAGGTTTGCTTCTGTAATGGTGGCGCGATGGAGCTTTCCGTGCATCATGGTGTAGATCATGCTTCCACCCCCAAAATGACGTTATCAATGAGGCGCGTTGTGCCAAAGCGGACGGCAACCGCAAGGAGGACGGGCGTATGGAGCGTTTCTTCCACTTCAAAGAGGCCGGGCATGCCATACATTTCAACGTAGTCGATGTCGCTCATGGGTTCTTCCTTGATTTCTTTCATCACAAGGTCAACGAGGGCTTTCTTGCTCCGCTCGCCTTTTCCGTAGGCTTCTTTTGCATGACGGAGGCTGCGGGAAAGGACAAGGGCGGCTTTATGTTCTTCTGGGCTCAAGTAGACGTTGCGGGAACTTTTGGCAAGGCCGTCTTTTTCGCGGACAATGGGCATGAGGCGCAAGGTGACGTTCATGAAGAGATCTTCAACCATGCGCTGCAGGACCTGGGTCTGCTGAGCGTCTTTGAGGCCGTAGTAGGCGCGGTCACATTGGGTGAGGTTAAAGAACTTGGCACAGACCGTAGCGACGCCGCGAAAATGAATAGGTCGTGTCCTTCCGCAAAGGACCTTCGTAATAGGACCCGTGACCTCAACCCAGGTCATATCCTCGTGGGGATACATTTCGCCCGGGGCTGGCGCAAAGACGAGGTCGGCGCCTTCGCGTTCCGCCATCTTGCAGTCACTTTCCAAAGTCCTGGGATATGCAGCGTAGTCTTCCGTCGGTCCAAACTGTGTAGGATTGACAAAGACGGTGACGATGACGAAATCGTTTTCTGCCCGGGCTGCCTTGATGAGGGAAGCGTGTCCTTCATGAAGAGCGCCCATGGTGGTCACAAGACCAATGGATTTTCTTTCTTTCTTGACGCGGCTGACCTCATTTCTAAGTTCCTTTGTTGTGTGACAGACGTACATAGATGAATCACATTCCTTTCTGATTGGTGGAGTGTGGGGACAGGTTTCAAAAGGAAATGAAATGATAAGCAAGATCCTGGCGGACAATGCGAAAAATAGGAAGCAGCATACAAAAAAGACGTGTTCCCAAAGAAACACGGCAAAAAAATTCCACAACAAAATGGAAAAACAGGTTTCTTTGGGAAGCAGCTTTTCGGAAGGATCATTTCATCATTCCAATTTTCTGCCTTAAGGGAAGAATTTCTCCCCTTTGAGCCCTTCGGGAAACAAGGCCGCCCTGCGGCTTTGCGACTCGCGGCACACACCTTCTGAAACGTGTCTGCACTCTCCCTATAAGATTTACCCAAATCTTCCTATTTTTTCTATCCGGGGAGTAATGTACCACCGTGATGATAATTTGTCAAATCATTTGCAATATAGTTAACTCAAATTATTTTTTCTTGAAAAAGGCCAATAAGATGCGGATACCCCTCGCAGAAGTGAAAAAATGGAAGAAAGTTTTTCAAAGAGGGACGGTAAAAATAAGGACTGGAATAAATTCGCTGGCACCTCGTCCTTACTTGCACTCGCTTTCAATCTATGCTAAAATACAAGAATCTTACAATAGAGCACAAAACCCCGCATTCTTGCGGGGTTTTTCTTGTTTACGGCAGACAGACGGCAAAAATAATTTCAAAAAATATCGTTGACCGCTTTTGCCGCAGCCAACTGGATGTCTTTTGTGTTGTTGGCGTACGTGGTACTGACGGTCTGGATGGTATCGCCCAGCAGGTTGGCCACCAGGTTGATGTCACCGGTTTCATGTAGCATCAGTGTGGCGTAGGTATGCCGGAAAGCATGGAGGGAACGGCCAGGGTAATGCTTATGGATGTAGGAATTGATGTAGACCTGGATGGTGCGCAGCCGCTCGGGAGGGAAGACCATACCGTCAATTCGGAACGGCTTCGAGTCCTTCCATTTGCGGAGCGCAGCCAGTACGACCTTTGGCACTGGTATCGTCCGGTTACTGTTCTTCGTCTTGCAGGGGGTCAGCCCGTAAGATGTGCGGCTGGTCCTGGCCCACTGCTTGCAGATCTTGAACGTTCCGGCCGCAAAGTTGACACAGTCCCACGTCAGCCCCCGGATCTCTCCGATTCTCATACCCGTCCGGCTGGCCACCAGCACCACAAGGTAGTAGAGAGGGTCCCGGCCATGCTTCTGGAAGTGGTCCAGAATCTGAGCGACTTCCTCCCGGCTGAAGGCTCTGATCGTCTGTTCTCTCCGATCCTGTACCTGGGGGACTTCCGCAGCCGGGTTCGTCTTGATGATTTTGTATGTCATGGCATGTCGGAGTACACGGCCAACAGCTGCCAGGGAGAGGTTCTTCGTTTTGGCGGCAAAGGGCAGGCCATTGATTTCATTCATCAGCACCGGTGGTGTGATGTTCTTGATGGGCAGGTCCAATATATTCGGCAGCCGTTTAATTCTGTCCTCATAAGCCAGGATGGAACCATAGGTCAGCCGCCCTTGCATATCACGCTTGAAAATGGCCCAGAACTGGCGCAAGGTGATGGCCTTCAGGGTTTTATCGAGTGTGGTTCCAATCTCTTTCTGGGCGGCCTCCAGCAGCTCATCCTGGTGCTGCCTGGCCTCCCGTTGGGTCTTGAAGCCCTGCCGGGTCTTCTGCCGCCAGCGGCTGCCGACTTTGTAGGACAAGATCAAACACACAGAACCGTTCTTTTCACGGTAGCTGAAATGGTAATCCATAGGTCATACCTCCTTCTATAGATAGGGGAGGGGCGACTGTGGTACAATATTACAGTAAGCCCCTGTGAGAGGGTAGTTTACATCATCCCTGCTGGTATTTGCGGTACCAGCAGGGACTTTTTTAACATAGTATTTATTTTCCTTCAAAACTTTGCAGGATTTTATAATACTTTAGAAATCGATTCTTTATATCTGCTGGAATCGCAGTGATTTGAGAGTATTCATCAAACAGCTCTTCATCACGATCATTTGAAATAATGACCAGGAATTCTTCAATGAAAAGAGATCTTAAGTAGGCATCATCAAGAAAACTTAGAATAGCAAGCATAACACCGTAGATTCCCTGTAGTGCCTCTTTATCAGATGCTGTTATCTTCTTCTTTTCTCTTTGAATTAAAGGGGTCCTTAATAAATTCCACAAAATTTCAGGAGGAATTTTGCGCTTTCCTGTGATCCTCAAATTGGTGAAATTTAAATTATGAGCTACAAAATTTCTAAATTCCCGGATTGCGTTAAGTGATAAAGTGACATAGTTTGACTTTTGATTGTATTGTAAAGAAGATGATGGAAGCAGAGCGTCAACTACTTTTCTTTTGATTGATGGCTTTAGCAATCTGAAAAGATTGATGGAATTCCCCATCGAGATATTTTTAAAAAGGATCCATGCTGGAATATGATTGTGGTGTTGACAATAATATTTGCTGGGATCTTTGATTTGGGAGGGATCTAATTGGTGATTTATGATTTCGACAGTGCTTTTAAAGGTAACTCCATGAGGTCTTAGCCTAGTTTCATAATGAATCGGATTTAGATAATCGTTTTTGTCTACACCATATTCCTCTGATAAAATATAGGCAAAACGCGTTTTAAATAATGTCTCAATCATTCCGCTGTATTTCAGAATAAAAGCTTGAACCTTATGATCAAATAGTGAAAACAAATATAAATACTCTATCGAAAGATTAGACCTGAATTGATCATTGGCATCCATGAAGTGTATTTTATAGCGATTTACCAAGTCATAATACGAAATTGTATTTAAAGCATGGATTGCAAAATCGTTGTTTGAAATAATCATGCCTCGCTTCTTTAGCAATTCAATTTGCTCAAGATATGTTAGAAAAGGTTTATCATATTTCATTGCAGATCTCCATGAAATTAAAAGGACCCACTACCCGATTATGGGTAGTGGGTCCAGTGCCCAGCAGAAAACTGCTGCAAGCGTTTCACTACCCAAATTATAACATAGATTCACTGAATGTCAAATATCATTCATTCGTCAATAGAACCGTGTCACCTTTTTCAATAGGAGAAATAGAAGGCAATTCACGATGAGAAGCATTGTCTTTATCTACATTCATAGGCCGCAATAATCTCATAGTTTTTTCAAAAGAAGCTAATGGATTAAGGGAATTCTCCGTTTTATAAATTACCTTTCGACAAAGCGAAAAGTTTTCATAAGGAACATCAACTTCAACAACTTCCTTTACGGCATCAAGCGTACCATAATTCGTTCCGTCAATGACTACGGGCTTTCCCTTTTCGATGATTCTAAGGGTATTACCTTTCCTTGCACCGTCTTTCAAACCGTAATCAATTAATAGTGCAGACTCGTCAATCACTTCTATCACCTTGTATTTATCCATTGTCATTTTCTTCATCCTTCCTTTCACACGATTTCGCACGATTTCAAATCGCCGCAGACCTGCACCACGCCTTATGGCCAGTCGATTATGCGGGCCTGGTCCGAACGATTTTCACACGATTTCCCACGCTTCAGAACTTCCTCCGCAGCTCGACCACCTTGCCGATGATCCGGATGGGGAGGGACTAGTATTCATAATAATGATAACGGGAAGAAGAGGTACTAGGACGCTTCTTGTATTGGTCATATATAGAAAATTGCGAAATTGTGTCAGACCATTTTCCTTCCAAGCAATCAGCAATAATTACTTTAATCCCAGGCACATCAAAATAGGAAAAAGGCAAGTTTTTTACTACTGGTGCAACAACATCATCGATGCGTTTCATCAAATCATAATGTGTAATTCCTAGTTGTATAATCAATTTACTTAAGATGTTGACATACCCAGAATAAATGCGAACTCTATCATAGGCCTGAACATGATTTCCATTTGCCATCCCTGAGAGCATAAGTGCCATGGCAAGAAGCATGTAGTCTAAACTTTTATCATCCATTCCTAAATCATGGAAATATCTGGAAAGATTAAGATAATTGCATTCCACAGAACTCCATTTTTGGGCGAAACTATTTCTTTCTATATGTTTCGATGTGATATAAGCAAAGATTTTTGGAGTATTTGAAGCAGTTGGTTGGCAATTCAACTGTATTGTATAACGATAAATTTCTTGAGGAGTGATCTCTGACAATTCGTTTCTGCGATTAGTAATATATGCATAGTAAGAATCTACAAGAGCCTTGCCTTTTTCTGTAAGCTTATAGCAAAGGGTTAGAGACTTTTCATAACGACTAGCCGGGATTTCTGTAAATATACGAATTACCAGATCATTTTTTTTACCACCTAACTTCTTATTCGAAGCACGCAATATATCTTTCAGACTAGGAATTGTCAGCATTTCTAAGGATTCCTTTGTGTTGGAATCCCTTAAATAGCCATCTTCATAAGCTTTGGATATGTTTGATGGAATGTTGCCACCAATAAGCTCTTGGAAATAGAGCGATAATGGTTCATTTTTACTCCGTCCATTCAGACAATCAATCAAAATAGCAGTTTGAATATTACTCATCTCGTTCAGAGGAATCGAATATTCTGAGTCTAGGCGCTTTACAGGGGTGGAGTTAACAGTAGGTTTTCTTGTCTGAGTGTTTTTCTGAGAGGGGAACGTAAGGTCCTTTTTTATAGGATGTTCAGTGCTTTCGTTCAAAAGCTTCCTGATTTTTTCTTCAGATGAAAAAGCGTTCTTAATAAAATCTGTCAAGAATCCCATATCAATGTCTCCTTAAATTGTCAAATTACTCCGACTCCTCGTTATGATTGATATTATTTAGAATGTCGTTTATTTTCTATTTCTCCCACGTCTAGCTCGTGGTCAAGGTCCCCGTTCTCTACATGAGCCAGGGCATGGAGATAGGAGGCCTGATTAGTTTCCCAATTGTATCGTGCGTTCAACAGGACCACTGTATAACCATCATCGGACTCGCAGACCATTTCTCTGATACCTAAAGGTAAATCATATAATACGGCACGGGGGCGATCATTCATTATTACCGCCGCCTTCTTTGGCCTTCTGAAATTTGATGAAATTCATGACTTCTTTAACTGCTTCAGGGGAGAGACCCCGGGTGGCATCAAACATGGCCTTGTATTCCGGATTATCGTGGAGCTCTTGGGCAAGCCGGGCGGTTTCAGGGTCAGTATAGTATCCAGAATCTGAGGTTCCAAGAAGATAGTCCGTAGAAACATGAAAAATGTGTGCAAGAGCTTTAATTTCATCATCACGGGCGGGACGTTTTCCGGTTTCAATTCGGTTTAGAACGGCCGGGTTCATGTTAGCCTTTTGAGCAAGTTCATATTGTTTCATTCCAGCTTGTTCGCGCAGTTCAGCAATCCTATCACCAATATTCATGACACACCTCCATATTTCTGTATTGTTAATACGTTTACATTATAGCATTAATAAAACGGAAAAAGAGGTTTATTTACAAAATAGAAATAAAGTTATTGCATTTCCAAAACAGAAATATTATAATGAAAGAGCAAATGAAGGGAGGTGGAGATAAGATGAACATCAATCTTCCATACATCAAGATGATGAGAGAAAAAAAAGGCCTGTCAATGCAGTATATGGCTGAATTGCTCGGATTTAAATCTGCCCCTGCGTATTTCCATTATGAAAAGGGTGAGAGAAAATTCAGGGCGGACATGCTACCGGTCCTAGCTCGAGCATTTGACTGCAAGATTGAAGATTTATACTGCTGATTTTTTTTACAAGAGAAATTTCTAAAATAGAAATATCATGAATCGTGAAGTTGAGGCTGAGAGGTGACCAACATGAAGCATCGTGATCCAAAGACCGACGACATCTATATGATTTCAGACCGCAAGGGCTGGAGAAAGACTAGGGAGGGGCAGAAAATGACTCTGGAATTGAACGAAGAGCAGCGGGCAGAGCTTGCCCGGTTGCAGGCGTTGGATGCAAAACAGAAGGCTCGCGTCCTGGAATTGTTGGAAAATACGCTGAGTGCGGCTGACGTCCATGTGTTTTTGACCCTGGACGATAGCAAGGAGACGGTGACCATCAGCTACCTGGAGAGCTGCAAGCCGAACAAGGTGGTCAACATCAACCTGGACAACCCCATGGCCATGCTGGTGGACATCTTCAAGTCGGCAGGGCGGGACCTGTTAGAAGAAGCGTAAGGAGGAGAGGGGAGAAACATATGGCCTATTACATCAAGGGAGCAAATGGCAAGCTATTTGAGCCGGGACGGAAAAAGCGGACCTATGTGGACGCTGACGGCACCCAGTACACCGTGTGGGTGAAATGGGTTGGCGGCCAGTGCATCTACCGGCCGCACAAGCGGGTGAATGGCAGCTACCGGGTGGTGCCGGATACCGAATGGCACCAGACCGAACAGGCGGCCCAGGCAGAGCTGGACATTGAGGCCAGCGTGCAGGGGTGGAAGGAAGAAGAAAAGTAGAAAGGAGGCCCGCCATGGAATCGCCGCTGATGAACGTGAAAGAAACGGCAGCGTATCTCCACGTTGGGAAATCCACCGTTTACAAACTGGAAGCCGATGGGGTGCTGCACCGGGTCAACAGTGCGGGGCACATCCGGTTTTCCAGGGACGAAGTCGAAAAAACCGTCATGGACAAGGTCCACAACGGTTGGAAGAGCTCCCGGGAAAGGGAGCTGGAGCGGGAAATCGCCCGAAAGGATGCCACCATCCAGAACCTGAAAAGCCTGCTGTACAGGCTGGCGTCTGGGGTCATGGATGGGCTGGGAAAGGAAGGACTACTTGAACCAGAAAAACGATGAAACCTACCAGCTCCGCTATGTGTGCTGGTATGGGCACATCTTCCACCGCTATGAGGACGCAGTGACAGCCCGGCAGTATAGCCGCTGGCACAGCGACTTTGACCGGATCGTCAAGGTCTGGGGCGGCTGGAAGATCGTGCCGATGGGAAAGGAGTGATGAAAATGGATGCGGAAATGATGGAGAACGTCCGGCAGAACGAAAAGTACTACCGGATGAAAGCAGAAGTATCCGCCAAACAGATTGGCGAAATCACGGGCCATTGTGAATCCTGGATCATCATGTTTGAACACGGGGTGATCAAGACCTTGGGCGAAAAGGATATCCAGAAGATTACAAAGGCCCTGGGCATCAGAATCAAAGACCTGTTGCAGCCTGCAGGCAGCCCCGTCCTCTCAGTTACGAAAGCAGAGCGCAGGAGAGGAATGAAGAACCTGGAAAAGATCCGGAAGCACAAGGGGCTGACGGTGCCGGAGCTCAACATCCGCCTGGGGCTGGGCAGAGGGCGGCTGCAGAGGGCAATCAATGGCTATGGGGAGTTTGGAATCAAGACATGGCTGCTTATCGCCGATGCCCTGAACATGGATCTGAAAGTGCTGATAGGGAGGGAATGAAGATGGAGCTGAACAAGATTTGCGCTGCGGCCGTCATCGTCCTGGGCGCTCTCACCATGGCGTGTCACGCTGGCCAGGCTGTCCAGGAACGCCGGAATCCCCAGTACACGATGGTATCCCGCCGGGTGATGGCCGGGGAAACCCTTTGGGAAATCTGCAGCAAGGTTAACCAAGGGCGGGAAGACGTTTGGGAAGTCATCGACCGGACACGTCTGGACAACGACATCAAGGACCCGGGAGCCCTGAGGCCTGGGCAGGTCATCACGATCAGGGTAAAAAAATAAAAAGCCACCGGCTGTGGGAACGGCCGATGGCGGTAACCTTCACTCTGGCAGTGTGGTTACCTCCAGTATAACAAGGAGGACTCGAAATGTCAAAAATCAAAGGAACAACGATGATCCTGACGGTGGACCAGAGCAAAGACCATAATGCCTGGCTGGCCGCCAGAAGCAAAGGCATCGGCGGAAGTGACGCCGGAACCATCATGGGGTCAAATCCTTGGAAGAGTCCCTACCAGCTGTGGTTAGAGAAGACGGGGCAGGTAGAGCCGGAAGACATCAGCCAGAAGGATGCCGTCTACTGGGGCACCGTACTGGAGCCCCTGGTGGCCAAACGCTTCAGCGAGGTGACTGGCAAAAAGGTGGAACGCTGCGGCACGCTGCAGAACAATGAAGCACCCTGGATGCTGGCCAACATCGACCGCCTGGTCCTGGGCGAAGGTGCAGGCCTTGAAATCAAGACCACCAACGCCTTCCGGTCCGCTGAATGGGACGGTGACCAGCTGCCGGACAGCTACTACTGGCAGTGCCAGCATTACATGATGACCACCGGCCTGCCGCTGTGGTACATCGCGGTGCTGATCGGTGGCCAGGACTTCCGCTGGAAGGCAATCCCCCGCAACGAAGAGGACATCAAGGAACTTTTCCTGCGGGAAGAGGAATTCTGGAATGTGAACGTGCTGCAGCATGTGATGCCGGGTATCGACGGCAGCGACAGCACCCGGGAGGCACTTAAAGAGAAGTACCCGGGCGGCGACCTGGAAGAACTTGCACTGACTGGTGATGCCGATCTCCTGCTATACGAACGCCAGGACTTAATGGAGCATCTGACCGATTACAAAGAGAAGCTGCAGTTCACCGACAACAAGTTGAAAGCCCTGCTGGGTAATCATGAACTGGCCACTACGCCGCAGGGCATCCGGATCACCTACAAGACCCAGGCCGGAAGGACAACCATCGACAGAAAGAAGCTGGAAAAGGAATGGCCGGACATCTACCAGCAGGTAGTCAAGATTGGGAAACCTACCCGGGTATTACGGTTCAGAGCACCGAAGGAGGATGACAGCAATGGCAACGACTAAAGGAGGACTGGCCAAGCGCCAGGCCGGAGTACAGACGAAAGTCCACAGCATCAAGGACTTAATCAGGAGCATGGAGCCGCAGATCAAAGCGGCTCTGCCCAGTATCCTGACCCCGGAGCGGTTCACCCGGATGGTGCTGACGGCCCTGAGCTCTAACCCGAAGCTGCAGGAATGCAGCCCCCAGAGCTTCCTGGGCGCCATGATGCAGGCTGCGCAGCTGGGCGTAGAGCCAAACACCCCGTTGGGCCAGGCCTACCTAATCCCTTACCGCAACCACGGCATCCTGGAATGCCAGTTCCAGCTGGGGTACAAGGGGCTCATTGATCTGGCCTACCGGTCCGGTTCCATCCGTGATATTTCCGCTCACGTGGTCTATAGTGGCGACGGCTTCGAGTTCGAGTACGGGTTCGAACCGAAACTGATCCACAAACCGGCCATGACGGACCGGGGGACGCCCATCGCCTACTATGCGGTCTACCATACCAAGGATGGCGGCGGGAACTTCGTGGTCATGAGCCAGGAGGACATCGAGAAACACCGGAACAAATTCTCCAAGGCTGCCGGTCAGGGCTTCAGCCCCTGGGGCACGAACTTCGAGGAGATGGCCAAGAAAACGGTGCTCAAGAAGCTGCTGAAATACGCACCGCTGAAGACCGAATTCGTCCGGGCGGTGGCCACGGATGAAACCGTGAAGAGTAATATCATGCCGGATATGGCCGACCAGCCCAATGAAATGGACTATGCCGAGGCTGCAGAGGTCCAGGAAGAACCGGTGGCAGCCATCGAGGATAAAGACAGCAGCATCCAGGCACCTGCCATGGAACTGCAGACCGAGGACGTAAAAGTCCCCCAGAAGTAACGGAACCTGAAAAGAAAGGGGGTGAACAGATTGCAAATCAACTATGTCTCCGAGATCAACGCCTTCCATATGTGGTTGGCTACGAATCCTACACTTTCGACATCAGCGAGAATATTATGGTTTTCCCTTATGCATTACTGTAACTCTTGCGGATGGAAGGTGGATTTCGCCGTGCCACTATCGGCAATCGAGGCTGATACCGGGCTTAAGAGAGATGCAATCTATGCCGCCAGGAATTCTCTGATCCAGGCCGGGCGCATCAAAGTCACCCAGCGGAAAGGAGGAAAGGCAGCCGTTTACTCCCTGATATTTTTCACTGTGGAAGCTGGGGATGAAAACCCCGTGTCGGGAATGGCGTCGGTTAAACCGACGCGAACCCCGACACGAACCCCGACACCATCCCCGACACGAACCCCGACATCAACCCCGAATATTCCTAGAGTAGAGAAGACTAGAGTAGATAAGGGAGGAGGAGCCGCGCGCGCGAGGAGCACCCGGAATCCGGTGAACGATCTGGATTTTGGAGAAGTAGCCCAGGCGTTCAGCGACAACATCAACCCCATCACGCCTTTCCAGGCGGATGATCTCCACGACCTCTACGAGACTTACGGGAAAGACCGGGTAATCTGGGCCATCCGTGAAGGGGCAAGGAACAACGCCAGGAGCATCCGCTACGTGGAGCGTGTACTGGAGCACTGGCGGAGGGGCGATACGGGGAAACCCAGACAGCAGCAGAACCAGACAGCGACGGATCTTTATCAGGGCATGGCCAGTGTAATCTCTGACCAGGGCGATGATCCGGAGAAGATTGCTGCCTGGATGGAAGAGGAAGGTGTGGACATTGATTCTATCGCAAAGAGCGGCGGCCATGGCTCTGATTAAGGCCTGCTATCCCAAGTTCACGGACGTGCAGGGGGAAGCCTATGCCCAGCTGACGGCTGACATCCCAGAGGGAGTACTGGCCCAGGCTGTGAAGAACGTGATCAAGACCAGCCGGTACCAGCCGACGGTAGCGGAAATCCGGGACGAAGCCGCAAGGATCGTCAAGGCAGCCACCGGCACCCGGGCACCCATGGCGGAAGAAGAGTGGGAGAAGGTGCTGCGGGCTGTGGGAAGCGTCGGTCCCTACCGGATCCCTGTCATGAAGGACAAGGAACCCCTGGCAGCCAATGAAGCCCCTGTGTGGGAGAACTGCCTCACAGAAAGCGCCGTGAAGAAAATCGGCTGGATCACCCTGTGCGGAACGGAAACCGCCTCCATGGGTTACCTGCGGGGGCAGTTCATTGCCACCTGGGAGAAGCTGGCTGCACGGGAAAAGGCTCAGCGGCGGATGAAGAACACGCTGCGGGGACAGACCGGCAGGCAGATCGTGGCCAACCTGGCCAAGAAGCTGGGCGCAGGGCAGGAACCCAAACGCCTGGAAGGAGGACAAAATGCGGACGGAGGAAACAAAGGCCAGACGGCACTGCGTCCAGCTGCAGTATAAGCTGGATGCGGCCAATCTGGCCCTGGAAAAGGCAATCAAGGGTAAAGACCGGATGGTAAGCAACCTGAAGGCAGCCCTGCAGGATATGACCCGGCGGTACGAGGAAGAACATCGCCGCCGGATCCACGCTGAGCAGGAGGCCAACCGGCAGCGGCATCTCTACCAGGACATGGCGGAGACCGCAAGGGCCCTCATGGCCGAAAGAGAGCGGCCGGAAGGGACGGGCGCCGCATGATCGAGTTTTGTGTGTTCGGCGACCCCAGAGGCAAGGGACGCCCCCGGTTCAGGGGACACGCCTACACGGACAGCAAGACCCGGGCCTATGAGCGGATGATCCAGGGCGCTTTCCTCCAGAGCGGGGAGAGCATGTTCCCGGAGAAAGTCCCGGTGGGGGTGGAAGTGGAGTGCTACTTCCGGATCCCCACGAGCTACAGCAAACGGCGAAAAGGGCTGTGCCGGGAAAACTTGGAGCTGCCCCTGAAGAAACCGGATGGGGACAATGTGCTCAAAATCGTCTGTGACGCGCTGAATGGGTTGGCCTATAAGGACGATACCCAGGTGTCAGACATGATCATCAGGAAGCGTTATGGACGAAATGAGGGGTATATCAGAGTCAGGATTTGGGAGGTAAAACCATGAACGAGGATAAACGGAACATCACAGTGACGGAAATCAAGTGGGACGTGTGTTGCCCGACGGTATCCTACCGGGAAGTCACGGGTACGCAGGTGAAGGCGGTGGATGGGCTGAGCATGACCCAGGCTGCACCGGAACCTGAATTCGTAATGGCGGCCAAGAGGATGGAGAAGGATTTCCTGCAGATGATGCAGCTCAATATCCTGGACGGGGAAATGCTGGCAGAGCGGGTGGACTTCACCGGTCTGAAAGCGGACAACCTGGAGCGGATCGTGGTCAAGTGCGAACTGTCCTTTGACAAAGCGAAACCGAAAGAGTACTGCACCCCGGCCTATGACCTGCTGGATCTGCCGGAAAACATCCAGAAGGACATCAAGTGCATCCTGAAAGAAGCTGCGGACTGGGTGCAGGGCAAGACGGCCCAGACGGTGCTGGATTTTAGCGGAGCCCAGGACAGCACGACGGACGGCGAAGGAAAGCGGGGGAAGACAGCATGAGACTGTGGGGGACATGGAAAGTGCGGCACAGCGGCACCCAGGAGTGGCAGCTGCACCGCTATAACTACCAGACGGGGAAGGACGAAACCTATCCCCGTCGGTTCGATATGAGGATGTTCGCAACGGAGAAGGCCAAGGAGCTGAACCGGGCGGCAAAGGAGGCAGAGACATGAAAAGCAAGGCTTTGTATTTTCCTAGGGGCGTGAAAGTAATGATTACGCCTAAGTCTGTAGTGAGCGATGACTTTCGGCAGCAGATCCGTGACTCATTCCGGGACTACACATGGGGGACCCGTGAAGATTACCGTTACCAAGACAAGCTGGCATACATCAATTTAATCCGAGAGGAGAATTTCAAAGTTGATGGAGGGCATCTTATCAATGAGTACATCAGTGACCAAATATGGAATCAAGGCGAATTTAGCCTGGACGATTTCAAAGACTTTGAAACCCTTGAATGGCTCATCAATGAAGGCGTCGGCAGGAGCCTGAAAGACTGGCACCAATGGTCCGGAGACCATCATCTTGATGAACCAGCTTGTAAATTTGTACAGGCTGCCATTGAGGAAGTCATGAACTATCCAGAGACCGATAAACTGAGATAAAAGAAGGGGGCAAAGACCATCATGGCTGCCAAGCTCCGGCCTGGCAGCAGCGATGAAATGACCCATGATGTGCTGCTTCAGGCCGTCGACCGGGTGAGCCATGCCCGGGATAAGCTGAAGGACGAGGAAGACTTCCTGAAGAGGAAGCTGGTACAGCGGTAACAAGAATCACATCAGATAGGAGGTGGGGCCCATGTATTACAACGAGTGGGAGAACATCATCCTGGACAGGCTTCGAAACTACAACATTTGGACCGCCAGGGTGAATACGCTAGAAGCCCAGATCCAGGAAATCGCCGGCCAACTCCGGCTGGAAGCGGCACCCAAGACCACGAAATTCGGCTATGATAGTTTTGGCGGCGGCTGGGACAAACCGTCGCCGGAAGAAGTAGCCTACCAGCAGAAAGAAATCCTGGAAAGCCGGCTGCAACGGCTGAAGGCAGAATACCAGAAAAAGAAAGCGGTCCTGAAAGCCCTGGATGATCATATGGATGCCCTGGAAGGGGCTGAACGTCAGATGGTTCGGCTGCGTGGCATCAATCACCAGCAATGGAAACAGATTGCCCTGGATACCTGCCATGACGAAAGCTGGTGCCGGCGGAAATTCCGGGACGGGCTGCGGAAGATGACCGGCATGGAATACGGGCCGAAAGCAGCGCCCACACAGACTCGGCTGAACCTGGTGGAACTGTAAAAACCAATCCCGTTTTTATCCCGTTTTTGTCCCGCTTTTATCCCACTTTTTCTTAGAAAATCGTGCTATACTGGTATCATGGATTTGCGGAAAGCAGTCCAGTTCATTAACAGATACGTAGAACCGGAGGAAGCGCCCCGCCAAGGGCGCTTTTTTCGTGGGAGGAACCATATAGCTTATGACCGGCACCTGAAAAGGTGCTTTTTTTAATCCATTTTGAGGACGGTGGTGAAGATGTGACATGAAAGGGCATGAGAATCTGATTCCCAACAGTGAACGAAGTCCGGACGAAGTTAGGAAAAACAGCGCCAAGGGCGGAATCAAGAGCGGTGCGACACGGCGCCGCCGGAAGGCCATCAAGGAAATCCTGGCAGGAGCCTGGAACATCCGGTTGTGCGATATCGAGGACCCGGGAGTCCGCAAGGCTTTCATGACGGCAGCCAAATCCCAGGATGGAAAGATCACCATCGGGGAGGCCATGGCCAACGGAATGGTCCTGGCCATGATGCGGGGCAGTGCCCACATGAGCCAGGTGGTCCTTGACCTGATGCGGGAAACACCGGATGTGAAGCTGCGGGAGAAGGAACTGAAGCTGAAGGAACGGGAACTGCGGATCAGAGAGAAGCTGGCGGAAAAAGACCTCCAGGAGGATGAACCTTCTGAGAAGGTGGAATTCACATTTGAACGGGGGAAATGAGATGAAGGTGAACGTGGCGGAAAAGATGGGCCCGGCCTTCGACCCTGTTTTCTGGGATGCCCAGGATCATGGCCATACTTTTTATTGGCTGGCCGGCGGCCGGGGCTCCACCAAATCGTCTTTTGTAGGGATGGAGATCCCTCTGCTCATGCTGCAGCACCCGGATTGTCATGCGGTGGTGCTCCGGAAGGTGGGCGGCACCATCAAGAACAGCGTGTATCCACAGATCCAGTGGGGCCTGGAACAGCTCCAGGTGCTGGACCGATTCAAGTACAAGATGACTCCGCCGGAAATGACTTTGGAGCGGACCGGGCAGAAGATCCTGTTCCTGGGTTGCGATGATCCCATGAAGGTGAAATCCATCAAGCTGCCTTTTGGCTATGTGGGCATCGTCTGGCTGGAAGAGCTGGACCAGTTCAGCGGGATGGAAGAAATCCGGAACCTGTGCCAGTCTCTGCTCCGGGGCGGTCCCCAGTACTGGGTGTTCTGCACTTATAACCCACCCAAGAGCCGCAGTAGCTGGGTCAATGAGGAAATTCTGGTGGATGATCCGGACAGGATGGTCCACCGTTCCACTTATCTCCAGGTGCCCCAGAAATGGCTGGGAGAACAGTTCCTCCAGGAGGCTGAGAAGCTGAAGGAACGGAACGAAATGGCCTACAGGCACGAATACCTGGGCGAAGTCACCGGAACCGGCGGGGCTGTCTTCGAGAACGTGGAGGACCTGCCTTTGACCGAAGAAGCCCTGGGGCAGTTTGATCACAGGCTGTTCGGCCTGGACTTCGGTTTTGCCGTGGACCCTCTGGCTTTTGTGGCCATGCACTACGACGCCAAGCACGAAGATCTGTACATCTGGGGCGAAATCTACGAACAGAAACTGACCAACCCCCAGGCGGCCCGGAAGATCTCCCAGGTGATCCTGCCCGGTGAGCTGGTGCGGTGCGATTCCGCAGAGCCTAAGTCCATCAAGGAAATGCGGAGCCTGGACATGAACATCATCGGAGCTCCCAAGGGCCCGGACAGTGTGGAATATGGCATCAAATGGCTCCAGAGCCTGAACCACATCTACATTGACAAACGTCGGTGCCCCAGAAATGGCTGGGAGAACAGTTCCTCCAGGAGGCTGAGAAGCTGAAGGAACGGAACGAAATGGCCTACAGGCACGAATACCTGGGCGAAGTCACCGGAACCGGCGGGGCTGTCTTCGAGAACGTGGAGGACCTGCCTTTGACCGAAGAAGCCCTGGGGCAGTTTGATCACAGGCTGTTCGGCCTGGACTTCGGTTTTGCCGTGGACCCTCTGGCTTTTGTGGCCATGCACTACGACGCCAAGCACGAAGATCTGTACATCTGGGGCGAAATCTACGAACAGAAACTGACCAACCCCCAGGCGGCCCGGAAGATCTCCCAGGTGATCCTGCCCGGTGAGCTGGTGCGGTGCGATTCCGCAGAGCCTAAGTCCATCAAGGAAATGCGGAGCCTGGACATGAACATCATCGGAGCTCCCAAGGGCCCGGACAGTGTGGAATATGGCATCAAATGGCTCCAGAGCCTGAACCACATCTACATTGACAAACGTCGGTGCCCTAATGCCTACCGGGAGTTCATGACCTACGAATATGAACGGAACCGGCTGGGGCAGTACATCAGCGCCTACCCGGACAAAGACAACCATGCCATTGATGCGGTGCGGTACGGGTGCAGCGGCGTGATGCCGGTACGGACCACCATCCGCCCAGCCAGATTTGATTACTGAGGTTAAATCATGAATGAGAACTTTTTGAGCCCGAACGGGAACATGTACCGTCTGATGCGGGATTCATACTATGGGGACGGGGGCTATCGGGGACCGTATCTGATCCCCCACAAGCGGGAAACCAGGCAGAACTATCTGGACCGGCAGCAGACGGCTTATTATCTGAACCACTTCGCTCTGATCGTCAACGCCCTGGTGAATCCCATCTTCAAGAGAAGCCCGCTGCGGGACTGGTCCGGATCTGCCGGGCCTGTTGCCGAAGCCTTCCTGGAAGATGTGGACGGAGCCGGGAACGATATGGACAGTTTCATGCAGGCAGCGGCCTTGTCCGCCAAGCTGTATGGAGCGGTTTTCATTGTGGTGGAGAACTTCCAGGCCATGGAGCTTCCGGCCAGCATGGGGGAAGCCCTGGCCCAGCGGAAATTCCCTTACGCCTACACCCTGGACCCGGACCGGGTGGAAGGGGTTTCCATTGACAAGAACGGCCGGGTGCTGTCTATCAAGTTCCGGGATACGGCGGTGAGCAGCACCATGGGCGGGGAGAAGGAACGGACGGTCTACTTTGACACCCACAGCTGGTCCGTCTATGAAGACGGGGCCCTGGTGTCTTCCGGGGAACATAACCTGGGAGAGGTGCCGGTGGTCTGGTTCCCCAGCCAGCACGTGAAGAACGGGGAACTGAATCCCACGCCGGAACTGTACCCCATTGCCGGAATTTCCTGCAGCTTGTACAACCACTGTTCATGGCTGACGGAAATCCTCCGGTCCCAGACCTTCCCGCTGCTGACCTTCCCCAGCAAGGAAGCCAGCGACCTGGTCATTGGGAACAACAACGCCCTGTGCTACGACGGGGACACGGTCCGGTTCCAGCCGGGCTTCATCTCTCCGCCCAGCGACCCGGCTGCTCTTATCCAGAGCCAGATCAAGGCCATGGTGGAAGAGATGTACCGGATGGCCGGGCTGACCTTCGCCACTACTACCAAACAGGAAGCCAGCGGGATTTCCCGGCAGTGGGAGTTCGAGCGGACCAACCAGCGCCTGGCGGCCTTCGCCAAACGGTGCGCCGCAGCGGAACGGAAGGTCATGGCCCTGGTGGCCCGGTGGATGGGTCTGGACCTGGAATTCCAAGCCACCTATTCCAGTGACTTCGGGATTACCGACGTGGCCACGGAGCTGAAAAACGCCCAGGCAGTGCTGGACATGCAGCTTACGGACCAGCTGAAGGTGGAAGTAGCCAAGCAGGTGCTGAGCGCCTATGTTCCGGAGCTGCCTTCTGACCGGTTCGACGCCATCATTGCGGACATTGAGAAGAAGGCCCGGGAACCGGACTACAATGAGCCTCCCCAGGACGGGAGCCCGGTGCCGCCGGAGCCCCAGGACGATGAAGGACCGGAGGCGGACGATAAAGAAGAGTAGGTGAACCATGGATGACGAACTGCAGCGGCAGCTGGAAGCCTTTTCAAAACGATACGGCACCCAAGGCTATCTGATGAAGGCTCGGATCGAGATCCTCATGAAGCAGGGGATAAGCCCGGAAGATGCCGTTCGGCAGGTGTTTCGGGAATTCGGGGTGGAAGACTGGCTCCAGGTGAATGTGGCCAAGGTGATTGTGGGCACGGCCCAGGATGCCCTGGGGAAAGAAGCGGCCAGCACCCTTTCCACCGCTGCCATTTTGGAAGCCCTGTCCAACCCCTGGGACGGCAGCGGCCTAACCCTGTCGGAAAAGATCCACGGGGCCAGCAATGTGATGCTGAACGATGTAATCAGCACCCTGCGGGAACAGATCCGACGGAACAAGACGGTGAAGGACACCGCCCAGGCCCTCTACGATGGCTACAAAAGCGGCCATGTGGTCCGGGAACAGGAACTTCCCCAGTACCTGGATGAACTGACCCGGTGGACCAGGAGAAGCCGGGAGAACCTGTCCCAGGAAGAGCTGAAAGACCTTCAGCGGTCCATCCGAAAAGTCAGATACCAGGCGGATGACCTGGTGGACGACCGGAGCACCTACAACCACTTCAGGACGTCCCTCCGGGAGCTTATGGACAAACTGGAGCACGGCAGTGAAAAAGCCGCCCAGAGAGCCCTCCAAAGCGCCATACAGGAGAAAAGCCGGTACGTGGCCGAACGGATTGCCCGGACGGAAGGGGCCAGGGCCCGGTACGATGCCTTCATGGCCCGGAACGGGGAAGATGAAGACGTGGTTGCCTATAAATGGAAACTGGGAAGCCGGCATCCGGCGGAAGACATCTGCGACATGTACGCCAATGCGGACCTGTACGGCCTGGGGAAGGGAATTTTCCCCAAGGACAAGGTAGTACCCCAGCCGGCCCATCCTCATTGCCTGTGTCATTATGCCCCTGTGTACTGGGGTGAGATAGATGAAAAGAAGCGGTCTGACAACGTGGAAGGCCGGGGCAATGCCTGGCTGAAACGGCAGCCGCTGCACATCCGCCAGGCCATCCTGGGGGTGAAAGGCGAACAGGAATGGAGAGTCAGCAGGGCCGGATGGATGGAGAAGGCAAGGAATATTTCTCCAGTGTTTGAGAAGAAGGAAAGTCGACTGTTCGATTTAATTCTGCAACTTCATGGCAATCGGCAGAAAAATAAGACAAACGCTGCTGGACATGATATAATAAAAGTTGAAAAGGCAACCTTGATTTTCAAACCAAACTCTATAACCGAAACTGTCGGTAGGCATGGCGGAATAAACCGGAATTATTATGGTGAAACGGCAAGGCAAAGTAAACAAATTAGTAATCATGACCATGGGAATCGTAAGGAACATCCATTCGGAGAAAAAGGCGAACATGCACATGATTATGTCTACGATGAAAATGGCAAGCTAATATATCGAACGAAGCGTCCATTGACTAAATCTGAGAGAAAGGAGAATGCGGATATACTATGAATAAGGATGTATTTAAAGATAGAATATATTCGTTGATTTCTGCAGTAACTTTTGATTATAAAGGTAAGCGATGTGGCGTGGATCCTCTATCACATCAACAATATGATGTATGGTACGGTGATAAATGTAAAACAATGACTGATATTAACCAGGTAATGAACGAGCCATTTTTTGATAACCAGTCATTAGCTGATATAGTTCCTTATATTAAGAATGTTGATGTAGAATAAGCCCCCTGCTCCGGCAGCGGGCTTTTCTTATGCCTGAAAAGGAGGAAAACATGAATGACATTGCTCTGGGGCTTCTCCAGAGGGATCTGATTGAATGTGTGGCTTCTGGGATTTTGTTTGTCATTGTCCTGACAGTGTATGCACTGCTCAACCATTTGGCAAAGAGACAATAACTGTTTTATACAAGGGCAACGGGAAACCGGCTGCCCTATTTTTATGCACAAAAAGGAGAGATGCAAGATGAAGAACGTGAAAACTATGGCGATGACTCTGGCCCTGGTGGCTGGGGTGGCGGGAACGGCCTTTGCGGCCGATATCCGGGACATTGTGGGAGACCCTGGCACCGAGATCACGGACCGGAATCCTACTTGCTACCAGACCCGGGTATTTAATGGCCACACCCTGGAATCCTACGTGGAAAACGACGTGGCCGTTACCAAACGGGATGGTGACGTAGTGATCCTGTATGAAATCGACCGTGGGGACTTCGTTCCCTTCGACCAGGATTCCAACAACTGATAGAACCGGCCAGGCGCCGCTCTATATACATCAAATTGCCCCAGGCGGGCAGGAGGAATAAACATGGCATACACACTGGAACAAATCTTCGAGGCCCTTGGCAAGGCTGACAACGGGGGCGCTATGGTGGCTGATCTCCAGTCCATCATCAGCACAGCCCGGAATGAAGCCGCAGCCTATCGGGTGGACCGGAACAAGGTGCTGGACGCCCTTGGCATCCGGGAAAGCAAAGATCCGGAAAAGTCTCTGCTCAACATGCGAACTCTCATGGACGAAGTGAGCAAGCTGGGGAACCCGGAATCTCTGGGCGGCCAGCTTACCACCCTGCAGAACCAGGTAAAGGAGCTGACGGACAAATATGCTGCCTCTGAAGAAAAAGCCAAAGCGGAACACACGAAGCGGATTGACACGGCAATGCATTCTGCACTGCAGGCCGCCCTGGCCAAAGGGAATGCACTGAACCCGGATGCCTTCGTGAAGTTGCTTTCTGACCAGGTAGTGGTTGGGGATGATGATTCCCTGGGTATGAAATCCGGGGACAAGACGGTTTCCATCGAGGAAGGCGTGAACAACTGGCTGGCCGGGAACCCCTGGGCTGTGAAGAACACGGCCGCAGGCGGAGCCGGGAGCGGCAGTGCCGGAAGCCCCAGAAAGGTGTATACCACGGAAGATCTGAAAGGCATGACGCCGGAACAGATCAATGCACACTGGAATGAAATCAAAGACAGCATGAAGAAAGGATGATGAATTATGGCAATCAGCACTTTTATCCCTGCCCTGTGGTCTGCCAGACTGCTGGCCCACCTGGACAAGAATCTGGTACTGGGCAACCTGGTAAACCGGGACTATGAAGGGGAAATTCGAAACTTCGGTGATCGGGTGAAAATCAACCAGATTGCAGATGTGGTCGTGAAGGATTATGTGAAGGGTACTGACCTGGCTTACGATGACACTGACGGCACCCCTACGGAACTGGTGATTGATCAGTCCAAATACTTCGCATTCAAGGTGAATGACGTGGATGCGGCTCAGGCCAACATTGCTTTGATGGACCGGAGCCTGGAACGGGCTTCCTATGCTCTCCGGGATGTGATCGACCAGCGGATTGCGGGCCACGCCAAGAAAGCCGGCTCCACTCTGACGGTGAAAGACATGGAATCTCCGGAGCAGGCCTATGACTCCATCGTGAAACTGGGGACTACCCTGGATGAAAACAACGTGACCCGGGCCGGCCGCTGGCTGGTTCTGCCTCCTTGGCTGTATGGCCTGCTCCAGAAAGACCAGCGTTTTGTGGGGACTGGCAGCGCAGCGGCGGAAAACCGTCTGACCACCGGCAATGTTGGCTCTGCGGCCGGCTTCCAGATTTACGAAAGCAATAACCTGCTGACGGTGAAATCCACCAATACGGTATCTGTCATGGCTGGCACCAATGCCGCTATCTCTCTGGCTGTCCAGATTCTCAAAACGGAATCCCTGCGGCTGGAAAAAGACTTTGCAGATGCCGTCCGTGGTCTGCTGGTTTACGGCTCCCTGGTGGTGCAGCCTAAGGCCCTGGTAGTGCTGAATACGAACCCCAAAGCTGATACCACTGGAGCCTCTGAAACCACTGGAGCCTGATCATGGTACAGGCATCGTTCCAGGCTGAAGGTGTCAGCCGGAAGCTGAAGGATGGGTCCCAGAAGATGCAGAAGGAGCTCCGGGTGGCCATGAAGATTTCTGTGCGGGATGTGCAGGAAGAGGCCCGGGAAAACCACAAATTCATTTCCCGGACGGGCCAGGCGGAAGGGTCTATACACACCAGAGTGAATGGCAGCGGGAGCCATGTGGAAGGTACGGTTTTCACGGCTCTGCCCCATGCGGTCTACCAGCATGAAGGCACCAGTGCCCATACCATCGTTCCCCGGAGCAAGAAGGTCCTGCGGTGGACCGATGGCGGGCAGTTTGTGTTCGCCAAGCGTTCCCAGGTCAGCGGGATCAAAAAGGACCCCTTCATTTACAACGCCCTGGAAAAGGAACGGCCGGCCATTGTGAGCCGGTTCAAGAAAATCACGGATGCACTAGGCGGGTGATGCTATGGATCTAATCAAAGCGGAAGACATTACGGATTCCATCCTGGTGGGCCGGGTGACGGCTGCAAACCTGGATGTGGCCAATGAAGCTGTAGCCCGGCTGGCTGCCACCTACGGGGTGGAAGAAGCGGCCATCACCCCGTCCAATCTGCTGAAGCGGTACGGGGTGGTTGTGGCCTGCCGGGAATGCTGCCTGGAGCTTGTGGGCACAGACCCCACGGTCCAGATCGGTAGTTATTCCGGCAGCCGGCAGGATGACATCTATGAGCGGAAATACAAGCTGTATGATGCCCTGGGGAAGGATATCCTGAAGGACCTGACCATGGCGGACTTCACCGGCGGGGAAAATCCGGAGAAAGGAGGGAACTCATGGACGAAAACGGTGAATATTTACCGGGGATAGGGGACTATTCCGCCGCCATCTGTGAGATCCTCCAGGAAGCAGTGCCGGAGATTCCCTGGGTGGAGGAAGTGAAAGGCCCGGCTCTGGGGGCAGCTGCCACCGGGACCATTGCGGCGGACAACATCAAATTTAGTGGACAGGACAAAGTGGACGAGGAAGGGACCATTGCCTTTAATGTGACCATCATCGTGCCGGATCAGTCGGCCCTCCGGCTGGAAGATCTGATCATGAAGGTCCGGAAGGCCCTCAATGGGACGGAAATCATGGACGGCCATGTGGATACCATCCAGTTCGGCATTGCCCAGGGGCAGCGGGGCCGAAACCCCGGTGCTGCCGTCCTTGTCTACAAAGTGAAAGCCTGTTTTTAAGGAGGAATGAAAATGGCGGATAAAGTAAGAGCCAAACTGGCAGCGGTCCATACCAAGCTGGAAGGCAAGTATGTGCTGATCTATCTGAATTTCGGGGAAGGGGCTACGGAAACCACTCCCAAATGGGCCATGATCGGCGGGCAGAAGTCCGGTGATCTGGATCTAAGTGCGGATTCCATCGATGCCAGCGACAAGACCAGCGGCGGCTGGGGTGAAAAGTATCCTGGCATCAAAAGTTCTGAACTGAGCGTGGAAGGGAACATTGTCGGCGGGGACGAAGCCTATCAGGCCCTGCGGGATGCCTTTAACGCCGGGGAACCGGTGGACATCTGCCGGTATGACAGCAAGAACAAGACGGCGGACCGGAACTGGTATTCCATTACGGAACTGAGCGACGAAACGCCCCACGATGACATTGCCACCTTCTCTCTGAAGCTGGAAGGCATCGGGGCACCGAAATACTACGAGAAACTGACCAGCGTGGATTCTGTGGGAACTACGGCTGCAGCTTCCACTACGACTACCGGAACGGGAAAATAAGGTGATCATCCATGGATATTACGTATAACAAGGTGACCCGGATTGTCTGGGTCAAAGCCGGCAAAAAAACCTATCATTTCCGTCTGACCATCAATGGCCTCCAGGAGCTGGAGGCCGTTGCTTTTGGCGGAAAATCCTATTTCGACTTCCAGTCGGCCCACAACACCATGCCTCTGGCTGCTTTGATGGAAGCCTACCGGATCATGCTCTTTGCAGCTGGAGACAAGGAAGAATCCAAGGCTGCGGGGAAGGTCATCGAGGCTATTTCCCTGGAAGAAGGCATCCAGCAGGCCGAAGCGGTGTTCTTCATTACCCTGGCGGTTTCCGACATCTTCGGGGTGAAGCAGTCCAATGAGATGCTGAAGACCATGAAGGTGAAGAGCAAAGACCTGGTGGAAGAAAAAGAAGAAGCTAAACAGGAAAAGACCGAAAAAAACGTGTAGAGGGGAAATCAGCCCCCTGGACGTCCTTTGACGAATATGTGGGGCTGATCCTTCCCATCTGCTACGGGGAACTGGGTATGACTGGGGACGAAATCGGACAGGCCACACCCTGGGAGATCCAGCGGCGGATTGAAGGCTATGGGGTGCGGATGAAGAACCAGCGGATGTTTACCGCTTCCTTCATCACCACTCCGGTGATCAATGCAGGCTACCGGTCTCCGAAACGCCCGGTGACTCCAGCAAAACTCCTCCCGGAGGACTTCAGGACGGCCACGGACCAGGAGGAACAGGACGAATGGCTGGTCATGGCCAAGGCTGAGGAAGAAAGGAGGGAGAAACTGAAACATGAGTGACCATGAAATTACTGTAACGCTGAAGGCTGATGCCAATGGCTGCCTGAGTGTCATTAAGCAGGTCACCCGGTCTGTGGATGAACTGAGCGGCAAAAAGGTGGGCAATGCAGGCATGCCGGACCTGGGAAAAGGGGCCAAACAGGCAGCCCAGGGGATGCGGGAAGCCAAAAGCGAAACCGATGCCCTGGCGTCTTCTATTGGGAAGCTGAAAGGGATGATTGCCGGGGCCTTTACCCTTCATGCCATTACCAGCTTCGGAAAAAAAGCTCTGGAAGCCTCTGCCAACATGGAAGTGCTGCGGCAGGGCTTGGATTTCGTGCTGGGTTCTTCTGCTGAGACAGAGAAGCTGATCAATGGCATGAAGGACCTGGGCGAACAGTCTTCTTATGACACCAACCAACTGATTCCCCTGGCCCGGCAGTGGGTCAACATGGGGAACGATGCAGAGACGGCTGTAAGCAAAATGACCAAGATCATTGACCTGGGCTCTGCGTTCGGGTTGACGGCTGAACAAATCGGCTCCGCCACTCTGGCGCTGACCCAGATGAGTTCGGCGGGAAAAATCAACGGCCAGGACATGCTGCAGCTGACCAACGCCAACATCCCGGCCTGGAAACTGCTGGCCGATGCCATGGGACTTTCCGTGGCGGAAGTCCGGGAGCTCTCTGAGAAGGGAGCCCTGGGAGAAGACGCCATCAACACCCTGTGGGATGCCATTGAACAGCGTACCCAGGGGGCTACGGCCCGGATGAACGGAACCCTGATGGCCTGCTTTTCCAACCTGGAAGAAGAAGCGCAAAACAGCATGGCAGTTGTCGGAGACATCATCAGCAACGCCCTGGACCTGAAGGACGTGCTCAAAAGCGGAGGCGGCATAATCCAGGACTTCCGGGAAATGATGGCCCAGATCAAAGAATCCGCCAAGGATGAAGGTCTGGGACAGGCTATCATTGACCAGGTAAGCAATGTTAGCCCGGAACTGGCTACCCTGCTGGGAACCATTGGGAACTTTGTAGGGGAATTCGTCAATGTTCTGGTGGCCGGCTGGCAGGAGGCGTGGAACACCCTGAGCCAGCTGGATATTGGAGCCATCCTGATGGTGGTCAATGATGTGGCATCCCGGCTGGGCCCTGTGTTTGTTGCGGCGGCTTCGCTTATTATGGGGGCCATAAACCTGATCCTGCCGGTGGCTGTGACGCTGGTGAATGCCTTCGCCAATGCCTACAACGCCATTGCTCCCTACATCATCGGGATTGCTCAAGCCATCCAGAATCTGAAAGAACGGGTATCTAGAGATGTCCAGGCAGTTTCTCAGGCTTTTGACAACATGTGGCAGGCTGTTTCTCAGACTTGCACAAATTTCGTAGCCTGGTTGGAAACCAGTGTGTGGACGCCGATTCGTAACGCTGCGGTTACGGTGATTAACTTCATCGTTGGCAGTTGGGCTATAGTCGGTGGCTTGATTATGACGGCCATCCAGCCTCTGGTTGACTGGTTCGAAAGTTCCGTATGGCAGCCTATCTGTGACTTTGCTTCTCAAGCATGGGATACCATTACATCCCTCTGGAGTCAGTTTGTGGATTGGTTCTCTGGGGTGATCAGCCCGGTAATAGAAATCTTCACTGCGGCATGGGATACCATCTGTGAGCTGGCCAGTGCAGCCTGGGACACCATCAGCGGGATCTGGTCCATTGTGGCCGGCTGGTTTGATTCTACGGTCATTCAGCCTGTCCGTTCTTCCTTTGACAACGGCACCAGCTTCATTGGCCAGTGCTTCCAAAATGCCTACAACACTATTACGGGCATCTTTGGAGGTCTGGCAAGCTGGTTTGAAGCCAATGTGGTGGCTCCTATCAAGAGCGCTTTTGCCAAAATCACTTCCGTTGGGGCGTCCATTACCGGCCTGAGCGTCAGTGCAGAAGGAGATGGAGGCAGACCCAGTGCTACAGGCGGCGTTTTTGGCGGCCGGATCCCGGCCCTGGCCAATGGCGGTCAGGTCAAAAATGGAACCCATGCCATCATCGGGGAAGCAGGGCCGGAAACGGTTCTGCCTCTGCGGAAAAATGTCATGGGGAGCCTGGGGAATTCTGTGGCCCAAGCTTCCAGCCTGCCTGATACGGTGAAGCTGATCCAGAATCTGGTTGACCAGGCATCTTCCCAGGCGGCGAGCCTAAACGCCAACAAGAAGAATCCGACCTACAATGCGGAACGGAGCTTCGACAAGGCATCCAAGCCTGCCGATTCTGATGCCTATACCAAAGTCCTGGACACCATGAAGCAAAAAATCCTGGACATTGACGAAGCCCAGGAGAAGTTCCACCAGGAATGGCAGAAAACTGCGGAAGAAGCGGCCAAGTATGCGGACGGCGGGGAAAAGACCCTGCGCTACCAGAAACAGCTCCAGAGTAACCAGGAACAGATTGCCAAGCTCCAGGAGAAAATCAGCTCTGGGAAGGGCGATGGTTCTGAGACGGGCCAGCTGGACAGCCTGGTGCAGCAGGGAAAGAACCTGACGGCCAAATATGAAAAGGAAAAGGCGGAAGCCCTGGCGGCCGCCCAGGCCACCCAGGACGGGATCACCCAGATCGATGCCGATGCGGAAGCGGCCAGGATGAAGGCCAAGCAGGACGCTCTTGACCAGATGGGCTCTTATGAAACCCAGCTGGCCCAGGCCCAGTATGCCCAGAAAAAGGCCATGATGGCCACGGAACTGGACGATTTCCTGGCCCAGATGACGGCTAAGGACGAAATCACCGGCCAAAGCTATGCTACGACCCTGGCCAATGAACAGTATCTGGCAGAGCAGCGGCGAGTCTGGATGGACGAACTGATGCTGGCTTCCGTCACCTGGAGCGAATATATGCAGACCATGCTTACCAACATGGCGGTGCAGGTCCAGGATGGGATTGCCTCCGGAATTGCCCAGTGCGTGGTGGAGGGCAAGAAGTTCAGCCAAGTCATGAGTAACCTGGCCAAGACCCTCCTGAAACAGCTGATCCAGGGAGTCATCCAGAAGGTGATTTCCGGATGGATCATGGCTATGGGACTGGGGAATAACCGGCACAAGCAGGAAATGAAGAATACGGCAGCTGAAACGGAAGCTGCCGCTGCCAAAGCAACTGTTATGGCCAGCGTGGCCACAGCAGCCGTCATTGCGGCCAACCCGGCAGGGGCGGCTGGAGCAGGTGCTTTAGTTTCCAAACAGATGGGCATAGCCGCTTTCGCTGCTGGAACGATTGCAAAAGCTGCGCAGAAAGTGTTCCAGGACAAGGATTCTGATTCTGGCTCTGGTGGCACGGATGCCCAAAAATGGGGTAATGCGGATGATATGAAGTGGGGCAATGCGGATGACGTGAAATGGGGGAAAACCAAACTGTTCGGAATGGCCTCTGGTGGTGTGGTCACAGGGCCCACGGCTGCCCTGATTGGGGAAGGCCGGTATGACGAAGCGGTGCTGCCGTTAAAGCCCAGCCTGCTGGAGAGACTGTTCGGCGGTGGGGATGACAACCGGCAGAATACCGTGGTGGCCACCCAGAACATCTACGGGAACATCAATTCCCGGGATGATGAAGACGACCTGTTCGGCGGCTTCAACGACATGGTCCTGGCCGGACTGCGAGGTGCGTGATGAAGCAGCTAGCGAGAAAGATCCTGAAAGACAGCAAACTGAAGATTGTGACCAGTGCCGGCACGGAGTATTCCCTGCCGGCTTTGTGGTCTTTGGAGGATGCCGGGAGCTACACCTTCCGGAACAAGCTGGAGGACAAGGCCTTTTCCCACGGCGGCAATATGACCGGAGACGGGAAGATCAGCGGCCGGACCATCAAGGTGGAATTCCTGATGATGGGAGCGACGGAGCAGGATCATGACTATGCTCTGAACGTGGCCTATACCTACTTCTGCCAGACGGATTATGAGCTGTATGTGGGCCGGTCCGACCGGAAGTTCCGGGTGGCAGGGGTATCCAAGATCACCCACAAGTACCAGAAGGGCTACAAGCAGCGCTGGAGCCAGATCACGGTTTCCCTGCTGCTGGCGGATCCGTTCCGGTATGAAGGGCGTCCTACCCGGGTGGTGAAGGTGTTCCCCCGGGCTGTGGAGAATGCGGAAATCTACGTAGACAACCTGGGGAGTGTGGATACGCCTCTGACGTTCCGGTTCATCCCCCAGAAGACCATGGCCAAGATCCACATCTACCACAAGCAGGCCAAGGAAGAATTCCGGCTGTCGGATGCTCTCTTGATCGCCCCGGCAACGGTAACGGTCAACGGGGACGCCGGAACGGTGTGGCGGGACAAGGCCAACAGCATCAATACCTTCTCCGGCCAGTTCCTCCATGTGAAGCCCGGGAAGAACCTGTTCTACTACACCGGTGATGCCGGGAGCTACACCTTCCGGAACAAGCTGGAGGACAAGGCCTTTTCCCACGGCGGCAATATGACCGGAGACGGGAAGATCAGCGGCCGGACCATCAAGGTGGAATTCCTGATGATGGGAGCGACGGAGCAGGATCATGACTATGCTCTGAACGTGGCCTATACCTACTTCTGCCAGACGGATTATGAGCTGTATGTGGGCCGGTCCGACCGGAAGTTCCGGGTGGCAGGGGTATCCAAGATCACCCACAAGTACCAGAAGGGCTACAAGCAGCGCTGGAGCCAGATCACGGTTTCCCTGCTGCTGGCGGATCCGTTCCGGTATGAAGGGCGTCCTACCCGGGTGGTGAAGGTGTTCCCCCGGGCTGTGGAGAATGCGGAAATCTACGTAGACAACCTGGGGAGTGTGGATACGCCTCTGACGTTCCGGTTCATCCCCCAGAAGACCATGGCCAAGATCCACATCTACCACAAGCAGGCCAAGGAAGAATTCCGGCTGTCGGATGCTCTCTTGATCGCCCCGGCAACGGTAACGGTCAACGGGGACGCCGGAACGGTGTGGCGGGACAAGGCCAACAGCATCAATACCTTCTCCGGCCAGTTCCTCCATGTGAAGCCCGGGAAGAACCTGTTCTACTACACCGGTGATGCCGGGACCATCGAGATCAGCTTCACCAACAGGTGGTTCGTATGAGTACGGTGTTCGGGCGCAGCCTTTTTGGCCATCTGATCTATGCCGGGCCGGACGGCGGGGGCATCGGTTCCATTGATACCTCTGTTCCGGAGTTTTTCCCTGGACAGTTCACGGTGATCGCCTACAGCAAGAACGGGACCAAAACCGCCTACTTCGGCTCCGGATCCGAACAGAATGCTCTGTCCAAGCTGACCTTTGAAATCGGGGAAACGGGCTGCGGCAATGTGGAACTGACCTTCCACCAGCTGCCCAGCAATGCGGAATTGGACTACATGCAGCGGATTGACATCCACCTGTTCGGAGATCGGCAGCCTTGGTACTCCGGCTACATCATCAACCGTCCGGTGGAAGGGACTACGGACACCACCTATACCTTCAAGGGGTACGGATTCTACAACCAGCTTTCCAGCTATCTGATCTTCAAGACCTACGAGAATATGGATCCCGGAGATATCGTCCGGGACATTGCGGTAGAAGCGGAAAAGCACCTGGATATTGTGTTCAACGACATCAAGATTGCCCAGGCCGGCTACACCTGCTCCAAGATTGTGTTCGACGGGGTGACCATCAAAGATGCCCTGAAGACCCTTTCGGAATTCGCCACGGACTTTGTCTATGGGGTGGACGAGCGGCGGAACATCTACTTCAAGCCCCGGGTGAAGGAAATCAACGAACAGGCTCGGTTGACTGTCGGAAAGCACATCGCCAGCTACAGCCCCACCTGGAACGTGGACAAGGTTGTGAACTGGGTGCGGACCAAGGGCGGCAACGTGGATGATCAGGGCGAGCAATGGCTGTGCGTGGCCAAGGACGATGCCAGTATCCAGAAATATGGGTATCGCATGAAGGTGCTTTCCCTGCCGTCTGCTTATGCGGTGGCTGATGCCCAGCGCTACAGTGACAACTACATTGCCCAGTACAAGGATCCCATCAAATCGGCTACGGTGAAAGGCGTCAGCCTGGAATACCCGCTGGTGGATGGGTCCTTCAACGTGAGGCACATGACCACCGAGGGCATGGCAGAGATCCGGACCCTATCCGGAGATGTCCATGACTACCCTATCACCAAACTGAAGTACACCATTTCCCCGGATAAGGGAATCAGCTGCGACATGACCCTGGGCGAGCCGCCCTTTACCGTTGACCAGTACCTGGCCGGGGTGGAGCGGAACGCCAAGAACCTGGAACAGGCCCAGGCTACGGCCATCAAGCAGCTGCACAAGTAAGGAGGTGAGAGCATGATATACGATTATCGCCTGGACCCCTGGAACAACGTGCTGGACATCCACAATATCAGTGGGGAACGGCACCAGATTCCGACAACTAGCCCGTTTACTGTGCGGCTGCTGGAAGTGCCTCAGAAAACGGAGCCAACGTCCCTTTCTGTGACCTGCAATGGGACGGCCATGACGGAAGTGGCGGCCACGCCGGAACAGGGGCAATTCTTTCCTGACTACCGGGCCAACGTGACCGGCGACCCCAACTGGAACCGGGGAGAGCTGCTGTTCAATGCAGCGGATGCCGGGAAGTGGATCACAGTGAACTACCGGGGCATGGGTACGCTGATTGACAGCCGGCTGCCGGACCAGCTGCAGATGCCGTTTACTGGCAGTCAGCAGGCTGACCGGGAAACTAATCTAAGATGGGTTCCGAACAGTTGGGACTCCCAGGAGGGGCAGGCCCAGCATGACCCGATTTATGGTGGAAAGCTCCGGCGCCATCGGGGAATTCCGGCGGGAACCTATTCCCTGCGGGAAATCCTGCAGAAGCTGATCAATCTTTCTAGTTCTACGGAGTTCGTGAGGACGGTAAGGGAGTGCGACTGCAATTGCGGCGATGGGTGCAGTGATGATACCGGGCCCTGAGAAGGAGGCAGCATGATTACAATCGACGATGCTCTGAACATCGAGGTGTCCCAGGGTGACACTTTTTCTTTGAAGTTCAAATTCAAAAACTACAAGCTGGATGCAGATGACAAGGTGGTGTTCTCCATAAAAGCTACCACCAATTCCAATGAAGTGGTCTATACGGACAGCTTCTATAATGCGGGGAGCGACTTTGTGACAGTGAAAGTGCCCAAGGGGGCTCTGAACAACCTTCAGCCCGGCACCTACGTCTATGATGTGGCCATCATCAACAGCAAGACGGGCAATATCATCACCTGCTTCTTCCCGGCCAGCTTCATCATCAGAGGGGTGGCGCATAATGTCGAATAATGAGAAGACCCTGGAAATCGAAGTGGTCCAGGGGACAGAAGGAACCATTGCTTCCGGCGAGCTTTATGGTGCCGACCAGGCTCGGGCATACGCAGACGAAGCAGGACAGGCCGCCGACCGGGCTAAAGAATCCCAGAATCTGGCGGAAGCCTGGGCTCACAGCGACCAGGCCCCAGCCGGAGAAGGCACCCGGTCCAGTAAGACCTGGTCCAATGTGTCCAAAGAATGGGCAGAAAGCACTACGGCCCCGGATAATACCACCGGCTCCCGGAGTGCCAAGACCTGGGCTGACGTGGCCCGGCAATGGGCTGAGAGTGACAAGGAACCGGACGGGGTGAAGGACGCCAAGAGTGCCAAGACCTGGGCTGGGGTGGCCAATGACCACGCCAATACCGCCAGCCTGAAAGCCAATGCGGCGGCCGCCAGTGCCAACACGGCAAGCCTGCAGGCCCAGGCTGCTGCCACCAGTGCCCAGACGGCCACCACAAAGGCGGGAGAAGCGTCCACCAGCGCCAACAACGCAGCAGTGAGCGCCAAAGCTGCGGCGGATAAGTACACGGCTCTGGTGAATGAGGATTTGACCAAGAAAGCAGATTTGGCTGGAGCGGACTTCAATGGAAAGGTGACTGTTCCAACTGCACCGGCCGGGACCAATGATTCCCAGGCGGCTACCACGGCCTTTGTTATGGCGGCTATTGCGGCCATGGTGGATGGATCTCCTGAAGCCCTGGACACGCTGAAGGAGCTGGCCACGGCCCTGGGTAATGACCCGAACTTCGCCACCACAATCACGAACCTAATTGCCACGAAGCTCGACAAGACGGGGACGGCGGTGAAGGCAACCGGGGATGCGGCCGGAAATGATATCCAGAAAACCTATGCTACCAAAGAAGAACTGAATAAGCAGGGCGGGAGCCTGGCTACCGTAGCCACCACAGGAAGCTACACGGACCTGCTGAACCTTCCGGCCATTCCTTCTAAAACATCGGAACTGACCAACGACAGCCGGTATGTTTCTACTGACGAAAGCGGCAATGTGGTACTGACCGGCACCCTGACCGCTACCCAGGTGTTCAACGCTGTTTATAACGACTACGCAGAGTTCTTCCCCAGAGGCGGAGATACGGAGCGGGGCGACATTATCGCCTGTGACGAAGCTAGCAGCCGGGAACAGTACGTGAAGGCCACCGACAAGAGCCTGTGCGTGGTGGGGGTCCATTCGGAAGAATTTGCCCAGATCATCGGCGGCCTGCAGGTGGAAGAAGGCAAGGGTGTCATGGAAACCAACATCCGGCAATTCATTCCGGTGGCCATGGCCGGCCGTGTCCATGTGAAGTATTTCGGCAAGGCAATCGTGGGGACCAAGGTAGTCCCCTCTGAAATCCCCGGCGTGGGGAGAGTCTGGCAGGAAGGCGACAGCCTGGACCACGTGGTGGGCAGGATCGTGGAACCGGATACACGCCAGGATGTCCGGCTGGTGAAAATCCTGGTAGGGAGGTAATGCATGGGAGAATTTTTGAAGAGAAACATCAACACCATCTTCCTGATGCTGGGGAACGGCTGCAACATGAACTGCCGGTACTGCCTGCAGCATCCCCTGGTGGAAAAGAGCCTGTCAGGGCATGTGAATCCGGACGTGTACCGGTTCATCCGGCAGGTGGTGGATGAAAACGACGACAAGACGGAACTGGGGCTGCACTTCTACGGAGGTGAGCCCCTTATCTATTTCCCGCTGATGAAAGAAATCATCGGGAAGCTGAAAGACGTGAAGGGCATCCGGTTCAGCACCATCAGCAACGGCAAGGCCATCACGGACGAAATGGTGGAACTGTTCAACAGCCTGCCCCTCTACGTGTGCATCAGCTGGGACGGGCACAATGTGCTGCAGACCCGGGGCTATGACGTATTCGCCAAAGGGAGCAAGACCCGGGAACGGCTGCTGAAGCTGGACCACCTGGGAGTCAGCGCTGTGCTTTCTGCTTACAACTACCCACAGGAGGCCTGCGATGCCTTTCAGGAACTGAGCAAGGATTATTTCGACATCCACGGCTACCCGCTGAACTTCAACTACGACACCATCATGGACACCGGACTGGGGGATAAATCCCTGCTGGAGATGGACTACGACCGGGTGAGCCGGGAAGTGGCCGCCATGATGGACCGGTACATGGACTACCGGCTGAATAAAGGGAAAATGGACTTTGCAGAACTGGCCTTCATTGAGTCCCGGTTCAATGCTCTGTACAGCTATCTGCGCAAGGACGGGGACTTCTGGAGCCGCCAGTGGTGCACCTGCAACAACGGCTACAGCGTGCTGAACCTGGACTTGGCCGGGAACCTGTATCCCTGCCACAACACCAGCCACAAGGCTGGGAGCATCTATGATCCCTATTTCAAGTATCTCAACGAGGTACTGAAGACGGACACCACCTTTGCCCGTCGGCCCCAGTGCCTGGAATGTCCGGCAGTGGCTTCCTGCAAAGGGGGCTGCAAACTGGTGGCCATGGCCGGCCGTGTCCATGTGAAGTATTTCGGCAAGGCAATCGTGGGGACCAAGGTAGTCCCCTCTGAAATCCCCGGCGTGGGGAGAGTCTGGCAGGAAGGCGACAGCCTGGACCACGTGGTGGGCAGGATCGTGGAACCGGATACACGCCAGGATGTCCGGCTGGTGAAAATCCTGGTAGGGAGGTAATGCATGGGAGAATTTTTGAAGAGAAACATCAACACCATCTTCCTGATGCTGGGGAACGGCTGCAACATGAACTGCCGGTACTGCCTGCAGCATCCCCTGGTGGAAAAGAGCCTGTCAGGGCATGTGAATCCGGACGTGTACCGGTTCATCCGGCAGGTGGTGGATGAAAACGACGACAAGACGGAACTGGGGCTGCACTTCTACGGAGGTGAGCCCCTTATCTATTTCCCGCTGATGAAAGAAATCATCGGGAAGCTGAAAGACGTGAAGGGCATCCGGTTCAGCACCATCAGCAACGGCAAGGCCATCACGGACGAAATGGTGGAACTGTTCAACAGCCTGCCCCTCTACGTGTGCATCAGCTGGGACGGGCACAATGTGCTGCAGACCCGGGGCTATGACGTATTCGCCAAAGGGAGCAAGACCCGGGAACGGCTGCTGAAGCTGGACCACCTGGGAGTCAGCGCTGTGCTTTCTGCTTACAACTACCCACAGGAGGCCTGCGATGCCTTTCAGGAACTGAGCAAGGATTATTTCGACATCCACGGCTACCCGCTGAACTTCAACTACGACACCATCATGGACACCGGACTGGGGGATAAATCCCTGCTGGAGATGGACTACGACCGGGTGAGCCGGGAAGTGGCCGCCATGATGGACCGGTACATGGACTACCGGCTGAATAAAGGGAAAATGGACTTTGCAGAACTGGCCTTCATTGAGTCCCGGTTCAATGCTCTGTACAGCTATCTGCGCAAGGACGGGGACTTCTGGAGCCGCCAGTGGTGCACCTGCAACAACGGCTACAGCGTGCTGAACCTGGACTTGGCCGGGAACCTGTATCCCTGCCACAACACCAGCCACAAGGCTGGGAGCATCTATGATCCCTATTTCAAGTATCTCAACGAGGTACTGAAGACGGACACCACCTTTGCCCGTCGGCCCCAGTGCCTGGAATGTCCGGCAGTGGCTTCCTGCAAAGGGGGCTGCAAACTGGTGGCCCCGGAGAACATGGAAAACGGCCTGTGCAAGCTGCGCCGAGCTATTTTTCTTCCCATTTTAAAGGGCACCCTGGCCTATGGCCGGGAAATCATGGAGGCAGGCAATGGCTAAGAACGGTCCCATCACCCAGACTTCCTGGACTGCCCTGGCAGATGGAGACAAGGTGACGGCGGCCAATATCACAGAGCTCCAGACGGCCATTGCAGCACTTGAAGGGTATGCCAAGAACGTGGACAACTGTGGCTTCACCAATTTCTGTCAGAAGTGCCAGACCTGCCAGGGGTGCCAGAGTTGTCAAAGTAAAACCTGCCAGTCTACCAGCTGCCAGGGGTGCCAGAGTACATCCTGCCAGGCTTGCCAGCTATACCACAAGAAAAATTGCAATTGCGACTGCAATTGCCACAATTGCGGCGATGACAGTTGAAAGAGGTGGCCATGGATAAAGGAAATAAAGTGAAAACCACGGACATGACTACCCTCCAGTCGGACCTGGTGACTATCGCTACAGGGATGAAGCGGAATACGGTGCTGGAAGAAGCAGACCATGTGGAGAAGGCAACATACACGGGCAAGATCCTGGCCACGGATATCCAGAATATCCGGGCGGCCATCAACAGGCTGGAAGCCGAAAGCAGCGGGAACTGCTGTGAATCCAACTGCTGTCAGACCTGTGAGGGATGTCAGACACAGAGCTGTCAGTCAAGCACCTGTCAGAGTTGCCAAGGCTGTCAAACGTGCCAAGGGTGTCAACGCTGCCAGAGCTATAGCCAATGTTATTCAACTAATTGTTCTCAGTGCTCCATTTATCAGTGCTACTCAAATTGTAGCAACTGCAATTGCTCAGATAGCTGCAGCGACGATGGAGGACCATAAGGAGGAAAAAATCATGATCATCAAAGGAAATGTGCTGACCAACGAAGGCCCGAAGGCCATCGAGGAAATCAAGGAAGGAGATATTGTTATCAACCTGGGGAACCGGCCCTGCCGGGTGGTGAAGGTGGAAAAGGGAGACTGCACAGAAGTCATCCGCTTCCAGAACAACCCAGATCTGCTTGTGTCCCGGGATTCCAGTCTTGCTACCCGGTACGGGATGCTGGACGGAGGAGCCGCAGCACCCCACGCCAAAGAAGAGATGCTCTACCAGTGTGAAGCTCCCTGCTTCTTCGATACATTGGAACCGGGAACCCTGGAAACTCCACTGCCTGGTTATGAGCTGACACTGGACAGCGGGAAAGGCGTGTTTGTAAACGGCTATGGAATCGGCTGCAAGGAGGGAGCCAATGCTTAAAGTACTGTACAATGAAGATTCCAAGGTCACCCGAGATGACGGGGCCTTGAAGATTGAACTAAAAGGGATGTACTGCCGGGCAGAAGTCACGGACAGCACCGGCACGGTGACCGGCTTCGACGTGATCAAAGCCCTGCGGTCCTACAGCTCTTATACCCTGGTCCATCGTTCCGGTTTTGTGAAGGTTTTTCGGAAGATTTCCCAATCAGATTACAAATTCCTGGACCTGAACCGGCTGGGGGTGGCCATTCGCATGGATTTCCAGAACATCTGCCAGATGTATGGGGACTATGATGTGATGCAGCTGGATACGGGGATCATTACCCCCACAACCCGAGATATCATCATCCGGGTGTTCAATATCCACAAGGACAATATCCTGGTGAATGCGGATGAAACCTTCGATTTCACTTCTTTCAGTGCCAACGCCCTGGAATTCGGAGATCATCCCCGGTTCAATCTCTGGGACAGCTATGCGCTGGTGGTGAATGGCCGGGAGCTGAAGGCCAACCGGAAGGGCACGGTGTACGACGGGGATTTCTCCACGCCCATCGTCTGCCCGGAAGGCAAGGACTACATGGAGCTGGAAATCCGGAAGTACAAAGGGAACTTTGACACCACAGCCGGCCCCCTAACCCGGGCGGAGGACTGTGAAGGCGTGATGGTCCACGCCAGCGCCGGACTGCTCAACGCCACCCGGGTCCGACTGGACCATGGTGTGGCCAGGGTACGGTTCTACCCGCTGGGGTACACGGGTGAAATCAAGATCAAGCTGGGCCGGAAGTGGTACGAAGTGTGGAATGAGTACAATCTGATCCTGGGGGCATCCAAATGAAAAGCGTAACCATCTACCTGGGCAGCAAGTGTAATATGAATTGTGCCTACTGCCATCGGGAGCCGGACCCGGAAGAGGCCAAAGGGCTGCCTCCCGAATTTTATGAACGGCTGAAAACCATGGCCCGGGAAGGGCCGCTGACGGTGAAGTTCATGGGCGGGGAGCCCACCCTGTACATGGACACCATCAAAAAGGTGGTGGCGGCTGTGCATGGCGCCACCTTTGCCATTGCCACCAACGGGAAGAACCTGGAAACGTTCCTGCCCTTCTTCCGGGCCCATCATTTCAAGATCGCCCTCAGCTATGACGGTGGGGATGTGGATTTGCGGGGGTTCAACCCGTTGGAGAAGCTGGTGGATTATCCCTACCTGAGCATCAGCACCACGATCTTCCACGGGAATACGGATTTCCGGAAGATCCTGGCCCAGTTCCGGGAGAAACGGGAAAAAGGAATGAAGATCTCTTTCTTTCCCCACCTGGTGCACCACACCAGTCCGGCCAATGCAGCCTATGCCCTGACCAAGGAAGATTACGCCAGCGTGCTGAGGCAATGGAAAGAACTGGTCCTGGAGCTGGTGGAAGGGTACAAGGAAAGCGGGAAAATCAACTGGGAACTGACAGCCCTGTTCTATGGCCTGTTCCGCCGACTGGAAGCCAACTATCAGTATGGCGAAACATACTGCTTCAACCGGAATCTGTGGAAGGTGGGTCCTACGGGCAAGCTGTTCAGCTGCTTCTACATCCGGGATGTTCCTCTGGATCCGGAAAACTGGCGGGAGCAGCAGGCCGCCCTCCTGGACTACCTGTTCCCTAAATGCAAGGGGTGCAAGGTATACGGGATGTGCGGCGGTGGCTGCCACAAGAGCCTGGACCATGAGCAGGAATGTGAATTCTACTATGCCCTGTACACCTGGTTCCAGGCATTGGCCGACAAAGAGCCGGCAGTCTGGAGGCTGGGCAATGCTTTACAGTAAGGACAGTGTGTTCGTCGTGTTCCCGGACTGTATCCAGAGCAGCCAGAAGGAAGAACTGTGGGTAGACCTGGTGGGGAGCCGGCTCGAGATCGTACACAATGGCAACCCCATGACCATCGACCTGGATGCTCTGGCACCCTGCTCCTCTACCCAGGTGGTGACAGGCAGGGCCGGGGACATGGTCCTGTACAACTACCGGGAACTGCTGATGATCTACGGGCTGAAGCCCCTGGAGTTCCTGCAGGTGTTCCGGCTGCATGGCTGGGTGCAGGTGGACAAGACCCACCGGGGTGTATTCGTGAAGATCTTCTGCCCCCAGGGGCAGCAGAATCCACGGAGCAGCCGGACGGACTGGAGCAGGGTCCAACATGTCGGCCCTGGTGAGCTGCATCCGGTTGATCGGAAAAACTCCTGGTCCTTTACCCTGGAAGATTACCAGATTACCGGCCGGGTGTTGCACGTCACCGGGACGCTGTGGAAATCCCCATTGTGGCAGGATGAAATCCTGTATTTCAACCATGGGGGCCAGGCAATCCCCCTGCAGGAAGGGGAGAACAGTTTCAACCTGCTCTATGTGCCTGGGGAAGATGCTTATATGGGGACGAAGTACAGCCGGTATCCTGGCCGGCGTATCAAGCTGACGGAGGGGAAAAAGTGAAAGATATTGTAATTGAAGGACTGAGTACGCTGGTGAGCCTGCTGCTGGGCGGCCTGGCCGGCTATGTGATTGCGTATGTGACCGGCCTCAGAGCCGTACGGAAAGGGATGCAGCTGATCCTGAGGGCATCGCTCAATGACATGTACGTCCGGTTTCAGGAAACCGCCCCCACAGCCGAAGAAAAACAGGTGTGGCAGGAAATGTATGGCGTGTATGAGCACCTGGCAGATAACGGGGTGATGAACGCCAAGCATGAGGAAGTCCTCCACATGGCGGAAATGGTGCGAAAATGAAAGGTATCCACGGGGCACTGCTGAACCTGCTGGGGGCCATGGGCCGCATGAAGGTCCGGGGTCTGCCCCGGGCCCTGGTCATCGTGCTGATGCTGCTGATTATCGGCAGCATCCTTTTATACTGGGCCGGCTGGATCTGGCTATGGGCAGCCATGGGGCGGGTGGACCTCCCGGCCCTGAACATGCTGCTCCAGACTCTGACCGGTGTGTCCTTCATCGCAGCCATAGGCTTCATCGGGAAAAGCTTGGTGGACGATGATGGGGATGGTGTACCAGACGATTGGGAAAAAGAAACGGAGGAGAAAGAACATGCTGGAACCAACAATCACTGACTATGGCCTGGAATTTGGCTATCTGGAACCCCGGGACGTGACGGATCAGATTGTGATCCACCATACCGGGAACCCTACTGACGACGACCTGAGCGCCGAAGAAATCCATGAAAGCCATAAGGCCCAAGGATGGTCCGGAATCGGTTACCATTTCGTGATCCGCAAGGATGGCACCATTGAACGCGGACGGCCCATGGATACCATCGGGGCTCATGCTTACGGAGAAAACAGCCACACCATCGGGATTCATGTCTGCGGAAATTTCGACATCGCCGAACCCACGGATGCCCAGATTGAAAGCTGTTCTGTTTTGGTCCAATGGCTGGCCCTTATCTATGGCCTGGAAATTAATGACGCCACGGTGGTGGGGCATTGTGACCTTATGGCTACAGCCTGCCCTGGCGAAAATTTGTACAGGCAATTGGGTAAAATCCGGGGAAAAGCCAACTGGTACGAACAGAATTACAACGAAGATGGCGAGTACATCGGTTAATAAAGCCAAAACGGCGTATGGGGGTACTGCTGGCCTCATACGCCGTTTTTCTGCTATACGCTACTACTTACTTGCAAAGAAAAATAAATCAGCTCAAAACGCAAATTAGGAGGTGAATTTTTGTGGAACAGGAGACAAAATGGAGAATCATCCTGGCTACTGCCGGTATCTGTGTCCTCTGCATCATGGGAGGACTAATTTACGGCTGCAGTCGGGAAAAGAAAGAGGAACCCAAGGTCATGGACTACCAGCAGACCACAGATCCAGCCGCAGTCCAGAAAAAACTGGATGTTACACAGGGGGCCGCTCGGGAAATCACCAGGGAGATCTATCATGTGCAGCAGTCCGATGCCCCACCGGCCATTACCTACTACGTCCAGGCCCCGGACGTGGAAGCCGGAGCCCGGCAGGTAGCTAAAGACATCCAGGCAGGCAAGCCGACCGTCCCCGCTGCAGCAGCGGAAAAGACGGACAGGACCGTGGTCACGGCCGACACCGACCGCCAGAAAGTGGACGTGTACAAGATTAACCTACGGCGCAGCCATAAGATTAAAGCCGGTATCATGACAGCAGATGGAAAAACCTATGGCGGGATTGGGTATCAGGCTGGTAAATGGGAAGGGATGATCTACACCCGAAGTGGCAGAAAGGTGGATGCTGCAGCTATTACCTATACCCTGGCAGAGTGGTAAGAAAAAAACCGTAGAGTCAGGAAAACCTGGCCTTACGGGCTATTTTATTTGAGTAAAATTTGAATAAAAGCATTGACAAAAATATCAAAATAAGGTATAATATAATTGTCGGGAGGGAGGTGATAAAGTGAAAAAGAAAAAGCGAAAGAAAATAAAAAGGCTGGTTGCCTTCCTCATAGCAATCCTTCAAGTCGCCAAACTCATCAAGGATTTGCTAGACTGACAACCAGCTAACGGCCGAAGGGTGGCGGGATATCCACCCACCCCTTCTAGGGGTATCTTACCATAGAAAGAAAGGAATCTCAAATGAAAATAAGAATAAAGTTGCTTGATATTTTGGTTCTTATCTTTGCGATTAATGCAGGGGATAAAGTAGACTTTTTAAGTTATGGAATTTGGGGCTGTAGTGCTATCTACTTCTTGTGCCGGATTGGAGACTGGAGGGAGAAAAATGACTGAAGGAAAGCAATGGGGAGGGCGGCGGCCCGGTGCTGGCCGTCCTAAAGGCAGCACGAAAAACGGGAGCTCTGTCCGGCCCCAGCACCAGCTCCGTGCTTATGACGAAGAGTGGGATCTGATTCGGCGTTTTGCCCGCCTGGTAAAGCATGGGAAAATGGAAGCCTGTAAAGCTGCATTGGACCAATTAGAAGCGGCAGACGGCAAATAAACGGCAAAAATTTGACGGGAAACATGGTATATATTGGAAAAAAATACGTTGGCCATTGCGTGGCCACCGTGAATTATACTATGGTTTAGAAACTCTGGACAAAACGCCTCTGTATGGGCTATAATACAAGAATCTAATGAGTGGAGGGAAATACCAGTGTTAACGGTTTTAATGGTTGTAGATATCGTCGTCAGTGTCATCCTGATTGCGTCCGTCCTGCTCCAGTCCGGTAAGAGCTCCGGTTTTGCTGGGCTTGGCGGCGGTGAGTCCATGTTCAGCGGCAAACCGACCGATATGGATGAGGCTCTGAGCCGCATTACGGTTGTCTTTGGCCTTATTTTTGCTGTCCTTAACATTGTAATTGCCCGCCTGCAGTGAGGGTGGGGGATGGCATTAATCAAATGGTGCAGTTATGGCATTGCCTTCATGAAGGGTAATGCTTTTTTTGTGTATAAAGTAAGGAGGAAACGGCTATGCTCCAAGGCGCTGAGCCTTATCGCTTTCCTGGAACCAATGATACAGCGGTTCTTCTCATTCACGGCTACACGGGTTCCCCGTCGGAGCTGCGTGAACTGGGGGAACGGCTGCATTATAAAGGCTATACCGTGCAGGGCCTTCTTTTAAATGGTCACGGTACGAACCCGGAAGACCTTGACGGCGTAACCTATGAAAAATGGACTCAATCCGTGAAATCCGCCGCCAGTGCCCTCAAGGAAACGTACGGCAAGGTTGTTTTGGTGGGGATGAGTATGGGAGGTCTTCTTGCCCTTGATTGCGCTTCGACTGTTCCCGTTGACGGGGTCATCGTCATTTCAACGCCCATCTATCTATTCGATTGGCGTTCCCATTTCCTTTGGCTTGCGGAAAAAGTGACGCGATCCATTCCCAAGCGCCCTCGTCATATCGACGCTCCGGCCCGCTATGATGTGGCCTATCACGAGATGCCCCTTTCCGGTGTCCGCGAATTCCTGCGTTTGCTGTCGACAGTCAAAAAGCGCACCCTTCCTCGCGTGACGGCTCCGCTTCTTATTATTCAAAGTGAAGCGGATCGAACCGTCCGCCCGCAAAGCGCACAGTACATCTATGAACATGCGGCATCTCCTCTAAAGCGGATCGAGATGCTCCCCCAAGGAAAGCATGTCCTGACCCTTTATAAGGAACGGGGACTTGTCTATCAAAAAATTGACCGTTTTCTGGAGGCCCTGCGATGAAGAATGTGAATGATACGAATCCTATGTGTTTTGGCTGTGGGAAGAACAATCCCATTGGCCTTCACATGCATTTTAAAGTGGATGAAAATGGCTGCTCGTCACACTTTACGCCCGAACCCTGTCATCAAAGCTATGACGGGCGGATGCACGGCGGACTCATTTCCACCTTGCTTGATGAAACCATGGGGAATTATCCCTATCTGTATGAACACCGCGTGGCCTATACGGCCCGACTGGAAGTCCGTTTCCGCTCGCCCGTCCTCATTGGTGAAACCATTGAGATTGTGACTAAGGTGAAGCGCCGTAAAGGCCTGCTCCTTGAGATGACGGGAGAGGTTATCCGCCCTGATGGAACTGTCGCGGCGGAAGCGGATGCCAAGATGATGTATGAAGGAGAAAGATGAGTAACGAAAAAATTCGGCAGGATGTCCTTACTTATATGGAATCCCATGCCACCCATCCTGTCAGCTATGATGACCTGGGCCGCGACCTGCGGTATAAAGGAAAAGGGCTGGGAGCCTTGTGGACGGAAATTGAACTAATGATCAAGGATGGGCTTCTTGTGAAGACCCGCTTCAATACCTTGGGCCTGCCGCGGGCCATGGGGCTTGTCACAGGGCGCCTGCAGGTCACGCAGAAAGGGTATGGGTTTGTTGTACCCCTTGAAAAGACGGAGGAAGGTGATCTTTTCATCCCCGCGATGCACTTATCCGGTGCGATGAACGAGGACCTTGTAATCGCACGGGTCAGTGACCATGGCTATGGGGGAAGGCGTGAGGGAAAGGTCATCCGTATTTTGGAGCGGGCCCATGAACGTTTTGTCGGGACTTTTACGCGCAGTGGGGATTTTGGCTTTGTTACCCCTGATAACCGCCATATTGGACAGGATATCTATGTGAGGCGCAAGGACTTCCTGAATGCCCGCAACGGGGACAAGGTTGTCGTCAAGATTACGGTCTGGCCCAACGGACGTCAAAAAGCAGAAGGAACCATTACGGAAATCCTTGGCAAAAAGGGCGATGTGGGCATTGATATCATCTCCATCATCAAGGATAAGGACCTGCCCCTTGATTTTCCCAAAGAAGTCAAGGAAGCCGCCCAGCTTGTCCCGCAAGTCATCCCTAAAAAGGATCTTAAAGGGCGTCTTGACCGGCGCAAATGGCCAATCATCACCGTCGATGGCGTTGATTCCAAGGACCTTGACGATGCCATTTATGCCGAAAAACGGGGCGAGGATTACTTCCTTGGCGTCTATATTGCCGATGTCAGTCACTATGTGCGGCCCCGCGGTGAACTTGATCGGGAGGCCTATGCCCGAGGCACCAGCGTCTACTTGGTTGACCGCGTCCTTCCCATGCTGCCGCCCCTTTTGTCAAATGGCATCTGCAGCCTCAATGAAGGGGAAGAACGTCTTACCATGAGCTGTGAAATGGTTATTTCCGGTAAGACAGGGAAGGTCCTTTCCTATGATATTGCGCCCAGCGTGATTGCCTCCCGGCATCGCATGAACTATCCTGATGTGGCAAAAATCCTCACGGACCGTGACACGGCCCTGCGGGAAAAATACAGCGATATTGTGCCTATGTTGGAAACCATGGAGGAACTTTGCACGATCCTCCATAAAAAACGGGTGAGACGGGGTGCGATTGAGTTCGAGATTCCTGAAGTGAAGGTTATTCTGGATGAGAAAAAACGGCCCATCGACGTTCATCTGCGGCACAGAACCATTGCGGAAATGATGATCGAGGAATTTATGCTCGCTGCCAACGAAACCGTAGCCGCCCATATGACTAAGCATCATTATCCCTTTATTTACCGTGTCCACGACGTGCCTGATGAGGACCGGATGCAGAGCCTTTCAAAGATCATGGCCCAGTTTGGGACCGTTCTCAAGATTGAGGGCAAGATGCGGCCTAAAGTTCTTCAAATGGCCCTGCGCAAGGTGAAGGGAAAACCCGAAGAAGGCATGATTTCCACCCTCGCCCTGCGGAGCATGAAGCAGGCTGTGTACCAAACGGAAAATGTGGGCCACTTTGGCCTTGCTGCCAAGGACTACACGCATTTTACCTCTCCCATCCGGCGCTATCCAGATCTGTTGGTCCATCGTCTCCTCAAGGAGCAGCGGACGGGGCAGAAACTTTCCAAGAAGGAAAAGGAAAACTTGAACGATAAGCTTTCCCTCATGGCAAGCCATGCCTCGACACGGGAACGCCTTGCCATTGAGGCAGAACGGGAAACGGATGAACTCAAGATGACGGAGTATATGCTGCCCTATGTAGGACAGGAATTTGATGGAACGATTTCCGGCGTCACAAGCTTTGGCATGTTTGTCCAGCTCGAAAACGGTATTGAAGGCCTTGTCCATATCTCGAGTCTCCTTGACGATTATTATCGTTATGATGAGGAACATTTTGCCCTTGTCGGGGAGCATGGCGGAAAGAGCTACCGCCTTGGCAGCCCTGTAAGGATCAAGGTCTTCCATGTCAGTGTGGAAGAACGCAAGATTGATTTTATCCTTCCCGAATTCGAAACTTTTGTCACAGCTCGAAAGGAAACCGTTCCGTCAGATAAGAAAAGGACGCCTAAAAAACAGACCGTAAAGAAAGGCGGCCGCAATAAACTGGCCTCACAGACCCAAAAAAGAGGCGGTACACGTCAGAAGGGAAGTCAGCATGGAAAAAACAAACGTCAAAATCATCGCAGAAAATAGAAAAGCCCGCCATGACTACGCCATTCATGAAACCTTTGAAACAGGCGTCGTGCTTACCGGCACAGAAGTCAAGTCCCTCCGTGCTGGTAAGGCCAACCTGAAGGACAGTTATGCTGCCATTACCAAATCGGGGGAACTATATTTATACAACCTTCACATCAGTGAATATGACCATGGCAATATCTTCAACCATGAGCCGCGGCGTGACCGCAAGCTGCTCATGCATAAACGGGAAATTGCAAAACTCATAGGTAAGACCAAGGAAAAAGGCTTTACCTTGGTCCCTCTGACCCTTTATTTTTCCCATGGCCTTGTGAAAGTAAAACTGGCCCTTGCAACTGGTAAAAAACTTTATGACAAGCGGCGCGATATGGCGGACCGGTCGGCCAAACGAGAAATTGACCGGGCCCTCAAGTCTCGTAATCGCTAAGGGATACGGAAACATAATTTTCACAACTTTTTTCGTACAGGAGCCCTTTGATATGATATACTTGAAGTAGGACAACGATTGTCCAAACATTCAAGGAGGCCACGTATTTTGTGCGTGAAAATCAAAGGAGGACGAGAAAATGGAACAAAAATTCTACAGATGCAGTCATTGTGGTAAAATCATCGCTGTTGTAAAGGAAACGGGTGTCCCTGTCATTTGCTGCGGCGAAAAGATGCAGGAAATCGTTCCGAATACCGTTGATGCAGCCCAAGAAAAACACGTTCCCGTCATTGAAGTCAAGGAAAACCTCGTGACGGTCAAGGTTGGTTCCGTTACCCATCCCATGCTTGATGAACACTATATCGAATGGATTTCCCTGGAAACCAAGGAAGGCAATCAGAGAAAGGAACTGAAACCAGGGGCTGATCCTGTCGCGGTTTTTGCACTGGCTCCCAGTGATGATGTCGTTGCTGCTTATGCTTACTGCAACCTGCATGGACTTTGGAAAGCTGAAAAATAATGAAAGAGGGGGGGCGCATGCGGCGTCCCTCTTTATTTTTAGGCCTTTATGAAAATTAAAGTGTATACAAAATACAAAATATATAGGAAAATACAGATTTTTATGTTAGAATAGGGGAGACGGGTGTGGTGCTGTGCATCACCCCAAACAAAGGGCTACTTTAATTAGGAGGTATTGTCATGAAGGTTTTGTGTTATGGCGTCAGAGACGTTGAAGAACCGATTTTTGAGAGCAGCAATAAGGCTTTTGGGTATGACATCAAATGTGTCCCCGATTACCTGAATACTCCGGAAACGGCTGAAATGGCAAAAGGTTTTGATGCTGTTATCCTGCGTGGTAACTGCTTTGCCAACAAACAGAATCTCGATATCTACAAGAAACTCGGTGTTCAGTATGTACTGACCAGAACGGTTGGTAAGGACCATATCGATATTCCCTATGCCAAGGAACTGGGCTTCAAGATGGCATTTGTTCCCGGTTATTCTCCGAACGCCATTGCCGAACTGGCTGTTACCCATGCCATGATGCTCCTGAGACATCTGGCATACACGACGAGCGAAGCTCACAAAGGCAACTTCGTTGTTGATAAGCATATGTTCTCCAAGGAAATCCGCAACTGCACCGTTGGCGTAATCGGCCTTGGCCGTATCGGCCGCGTCTGCGCCCAGATCTTCCACGGTATGGGTGCCAAAGTTGTCGGTCAGGATGTCTTCCAGATCAAAGGCATCGATGACTATGCTACGCAGGTTGAAATGGACGAACTGCTGAAAGTGTCCGACGTCATCTCCCTGCACTGCCCGTACATCAAAGAAAACGGCAAGGTGGTTACCCGTGAATTCATCAGCAAGATGAAAGACGGCGCCATCCTTGTTAACGCTGCCCGCGGCCAGCTCGTTGACACGGAAGCTGTCATCGAAGCCATAGAAAGCGGTAAGCTCGGTGGTTTTGCTGCTGATACGCTGGACGGCGAAGCCGATCTGTTCGGTAAGGACTTTGAAGGCGGTAAGGCCCCGAATGCTATATTCCAAAAACTCATCGACCTGTACCCGAAAGTCCTGCTTTCCCCGCATCTGGGTTCCTTCACTGACGAAGCTGTCAAGAACATGGTTGAAACGACCTATGAAAACCTGAAGGAATACATGGAAACGGGCGACTGCAAGAACAAGATCTAAGCGATACGACCCGAAACTCCCTGCTGCGATGGCGGCAGGGAGTTTTATATTTATGAGCCGCTCCTTCCTGTAACTTAATCAAATGCCCCTTGCCAATCACGTGGCTGGGGGCATTTGATTGTTATTTTCGTTATAAGACCAACCGTTGTGAGAAAAGAGATTTGACAGGCAGTGTTGTTTCTATGTGGGCGTTTTGGATGCGTGAGACGTATCAGGTGAACTCCTTGACCACCTTGATGTATTCCTTGGCGTGGAAAGGGAGGTAGGAATTTTTTCGATACGTTGCTACAAAATCAACGGTTGTCTTAGGAGATCCGATTGAAAACAAGGCTAATTGGTCGCGGTTGGGAATATACTTCAAATGGGTTTCCGTAATGAAGGTAAAGCCGTAATTCCGTGCTGCCAGCTCGGCTTCTGCTTGGATATTGCTTGTTTCAAGGATAATGTGGGGTTCAATGTGGCGTTTATGAAAGATCCTATCCACAATCAGCCGTGTGTGCTGCGTCCGGTTTTGAAGGATGAAATCTTGGTCTTTTAGGAAATGAAGGTCCATATAAGGATATTTACAGCCCGGCCGTTTCCTTCCATAGCGCGTAAAGGGATGCTGGGCACTCATGACAAGCACCAGTTCTTCATGACTGATGACGGTGTAGGCGAGAGCGGGATTGGCCTCTACAAAATTGAAAAAAGCCAGGTCAATGTCCCCTTCAATAATCATTTGGATGAGGGATTCGGAATTTGCTTCGTGAAGGTCAATCCTTACATTGGGATACTTATCATGAAAAATAGGCAGCGTGCAGGGAAGCATATACGTACCCCGCATTGCGGGGAAGCCAATCTTTAAATAGCCTTCATTGTTTTTTATGATATCGCCCATCTGCTGATCGAGTTCTTTTTTGAGGGCCAGGATTTCCTTGGCTTTTTTTATGTACTGTTCACCGGCATAGGTTGGGATATATTTATTACCCAATCTCTCAAACAAAGGAAGTCCAAGTTCTCCTTCAAGGCCTTTTAAGAACTTGGAGAGGGTGGGCTGGCTAAGGTAGAGGGATTCTGCCGCCCGCGTGATATTTTGCTGGCGCGCAATGGCCAGAAGATAGGTCAGATCTCGAAAATCCATTGGCTGTACTCCTTTCTTCCAGATTGTAAATCATCTTTAACCAATTATAACCCAAACTATTCATAAAAACCATGATTATTATTTTTTTTATGAACGTATGACATGAACCGAAGCACCATCTATACCATTAGTCCACTGGAAAAAAGCATGGCAAAGCGGCACTTTTTCATGCTCCCACCAATAAAACCATTCGCTTTTACCATGTTAAAAATAATTTTTATGAATTTAAATTATGAGGTTTTTCTTGTTATGATGTTTTCAGAAAATAACGATGACTGTTACCTATCTAATAAGGAGAGTTCATGATGACAACAAAGATCAAACTTCCTGTCACGTTGATGCGTGGGGGAACGAGTAAAGGAGCTTATCTATTAAGAAAGGATATGCCGCCTGAAAGGAAGGATTGGGACAGCGTCCTTTTGAAACTCATGGGAAGCCCTGACCGCAAACAGATCGACGGACTTGGCGGTTCCCAGTCCGTAACCAGCAAGGTCGCTATTATCGAAAAATCCAGTCGCTCTGATGCCGATGTGGATTACACCTTTGCCCAAGTATCTGTGGATAAGCCCGTCGTCAGTTATGGAGGAAACTGCGGTAATATATCATCCGGTGTCGGTCCCTTTGCGATTGAAGAAGGTCTCGTCCCAGCTGTCGGAGAAGAAACAACCGTCAGGATCTTTAATACGAATACCCGGAAAATCATTGTTGAAACGGTCAATACAGCAGATGGCCAGGTGTGTTATGACGGAGACTATACTATTGCTGGCGTGCCCGGTACGGCCGCTCCCATCAAGCTTAGATTCCTTGATCCCAGCGGTACCCTTGGTAAAGGCATCCTGCCAACGGGAAATGGGGTGGATGAACTTGAGATCCCCGATTTTGGCCGCCTGCCCGTTTCCATTGTCGACGCAGCAAATCCCTTGGTTTTTGTAACAGCTGATTCCATAAAGATGAATGGAACGGAACAGCCGGAAGAAATCAATAAAGACGAAGCCCTGCTCCGACTCTTGGAATGTATCCGAGGAAAGGCAGCTGTCCTATTGGGGCTGACCGATCATTGGGAAAAGGCTGCTTGGGAAACACCGGGAATTCCGAAGATGACCATTGTTGCACCACCGACTTTTTACACGACGGCTCAGGGCACAGAAATCAAGGCATCCGAGATTGACCTTTTGGGACGCATGATGAGCATGCAAAAGGCCCATCCCAGTTATGCCATGACAGGCGCGATGTGTACGGCAGCTGCCGCCGCAATTCCAGGGACCCTTGTCCATAGCATTCTTTCCCCCTGCGGTAAGCTTCCTGAAATCAGGATTGGTCATGGTTCCGGCACGCTTGTTTGCGGCGTTGAAACCGAAAAGGGCCAGTCGATTCCTTTCATTAAAGAAACGTATGGGTATCGAACGGCCCGTCTATTGATGAAAGGCGTAGCCCCTATTTCCTACTGAATCCACTGCTCGTAAGGAGGCATCATGATGGATCTATCCCTGATTTCATTGATTGTTCTTGCCGTTGTCGTTGCCATTGGGTTTATCAAAAAAGTCAATATAGGCTTCTTTTCCATTGGCGCCGCTTTTCTGCTCGGTTCCTATGGACAGATGAGTGCCAAGCAGATTGCTGCAGGTTTTTCAAGTTCCATGTTTGTGACCTTGGTTGGGGTTACCTTTCTGTTTGGGATGGCCTCTGCCAATGGGACGCTCAATCTTTTTTCCAAGAAGGTCGTCGCTCTTGTAGGGAAGCGGACCTACTTGATTCCCATCTTGATGTTTGTGCTTTCTGCTTTCATTTCAGCCATTGGTCCTGGACATATTGCTGCTGGAATCTTGATGACGACCTTTGCCGTCTATCTTGCCTTCGAACTCAAGATCAATCCCATGGCAACGGCCCTTTATGCAAAACTGGGAGCCAATGCGGGCTGTGCCTCTGTTCTTTCCTTGACAGGCATCCTTGCCAAGAATCTTTCTGAGCCGCTGGGTTACCAAGGCTTTGGGACGCATCTCTTCCTATCTACGTTACTGTCCGGCTTTGTCTTTACGCTTGTTGTCTATATCGGCTACAAGGGGTGGCGCGTCAACTCGGAAAATCCACTGAAGCTCTCTGAAATTCCCGCCTTTAATCGCAATCAGAAAATTACGATGGCTTCGATTGTGGCTATGGTTATTTTTTGTATTGGTTTTAAGTTTGATACGGGACTTTTTGCCTTTGCGGCAGCTTCTGTCCTGATCATACTGCATTGTGCCGATGAAAAAACGGCTATTCGTCAAATTCCCTGGGGCACTTTGATGATGATCTGCGGTGTGGGCGTCCTTGTGAATGTCCTGACAAAGCTTGGTGGAATAAAGCTGGTATCTGACTTTCTTGCTAGCCATATGACGGCCCAGACGGCGGTACCCATCATTGCCGCATCAAGCGGGATTCTATCCTGGGTCAGCTCTACGACGGGTGTTGTCATGCCGACGCTGTTTCCAATCGCTGACGAGATTGCTCGGACGTTTGCCGGACAGACAAACTATGTAGAACTTATCTCTGCCATTACGGCGACCAGTTTTGCTGCAGCCATCAGCCCATTATCGACGGGCGGTGCCATCATCATGTCAAGTTATTCTGCTTCCAAACCAACGACGACAGAGGAAATGAACACTATGTTCAAGACGCTTTTTCTCTTATCCGTGGCAAATGTGAGTATCAATGTTGTGATGGCGGCGTTTCATGTATTCTTCCTCGGCGGTCTGTTCCTTTAAATAAGGGAAAGATTTGTAAATTATATATAAAATTAAAAATATCAATTAGAAATTCTGATGGATATGAATCGCAAATCCGAATTGGTAAAATACATAGAAAATTTCGTATAATCCTTATGGGAGGATAAGTATTGGCCTTATTGCTTGGGATTTCCTACAATGGAACCAAAAGGCCGCGTGGCCGTTATGGAACCAAAAAGGAGAGACCAGCATGAACCGTGAAGAAATGATTGAACGCGCTAAGCAAGCTTTTGGGAAACTCATTGAAGAGGATCTTGACCGCATCGAAGGGATTAGGAAAGCGCCGCCCCGTAAGGATTTTCTCCATTTATCCCACGTAAAGGTGGGCATTATGCCCGGCGACGGCATTGGTCCCTATATCATGAAAGCAGCCCTTTTGGTGGCACGGAAATTGCTGAAAAAGGAAATCGCAGATCAACGCGTGGAATTTGTTCCAATTAAAGGAATGACCATTGAGGAACGGGCCCGTCAGAATAAGAGTCTGCCGCCTGCCGTTCTTGAGGCCTGCAAGGCCTGTGACATCCTTGTAAAGGGACCTTTCGTGACTCCCCGTGCGGGCGACAGGTGGCCCAATCTCCTGAGTGCCAACAGTTTGCTGCGCCGCCAGCTGCAGCTTTATGCAGCGGTCCGTCCCATTCGAATTCCTGAAAAGGGCATAGATTGGACCTTTTTCAGAGAAAATATTGAAGGCGAATACATTTGGGGCAACAAAGGGATTTGCGTCGGCGATGACCTTGCCATTGACTTCAAGATCCTTTCCAAGCCAGGAGCCGAACGGCTGTTCCGAAATGCATTTGAGTACGCTAAAAGTAGTGGGAAGACCAACATTACGGTGGCAACAAAAGCCAATATTGTCAAACTCGTCGACGGAAATTTCCTGAAGGTGGCCCATGCTATGGAAAAAGAATATCCCGGCATCCATGTGCGGGAAGAACTGATTGATTCCCTGTCTGCTAAATTGATGGACCCGGAATTCAATGCTGGTATGCAGGTCTTTGTGCTGCCCAACCTATACGGCGACATCCTCACTGATATTGCTGCCGAATACCAAGGAGGCCTTGGAACGGCCAGCTCTTCCAATATTGGCGATCAGTATGCCATGTTTGAAGCCATCCATGGGGTGGGGGTCTATCTTGTTGAGCACAATCGTGCCCAGTATGCCGATCCTTCCAGCCTGATTCGGGCGATGGGGGAAATGATGGCATTCATTGGTTACCCTGAAAAACGGGACCGTCTTTTTAAAGCCCTTGATTTTTGTACCAAAGTGGAACGCAAGGCCGTCATTACGACGGATAAAGACGGGGCGACAGCAGAAGAATTTGCTGAATATGTTGTAGAAACCCTCCATAAGATGGAGGTGCAAGAATAACCCAAAAGAGCCAGGTAACAAAGAGAGGAGAGTTATCATGATCAAGTTGTTTGATAAGGGTGCCTATTTGCTGAATGGTACGGAACTTGTTCCGGAAGAACAGGCAGGGACGCTGAAAAGCCGTCTTGGCCGCGAAGTAACAGCAGAAGAAGCCAAAAAAGGCACGATTGCCTATGGTATCTTGAAGGAACACAATAAAAGCGCGAATATGGAGCAGCTGAACATCAAATTTGATGCCCTGACGAGCCACGATATTACCTATGTTGGCATTATCCAAACCGCCCGCGCTTCTGGTATGGACCATTTTCCCATGCCTTATATCCTCACGTGCTGTCACAATTCCCTCTGTGCTGTCGGTGGGACTATCAATGAAGATGACCACATGTTTGGTCTTTCGGCAGCCAAGAAATATGGCGGTATCTTCGTCCCTCCCCATTTCGCGGTCATCCATCAGTATATGCGAGAAATGTACGCTGGTTGCGGCAAGATGATCCTTGGCAGTGACAGTCATACCCGTTATGGTGCTCTCGGGACCATTGCAGTTGGTGAAGGCGGCGGGGAGCTTGATAAACAGATCTTGGGGGATACCTGGGATAACCCTTATCCCGGTGTTGTCGCCATCTACTTGACGGGGAAACCGGCTCCTTGGGTTGGACCGCATGATATTGCCCTTGCTATTTGCCGTGCCGTCTATGAAAAGGGCTATGTGAAAAATAAGATCATGGAATTTGTCGGACCGGGCGTTTCTTCCATGACAACGGACTATCGCAATGGTGTTGACGTCATGACGACGGAAACGACGTGCCTGTCTTCCATTTGGAGAACAGACAGCGATACGAAGGACTTTCTCAAGGAACACGGCCGCGAAAGTGATTATAAGGAACTGAATCCTGCAGATGTGGCATACTATGATGGCTGCGTCTATGTTGATCTTTCTACCATCAAGCCGATGATTGCCCTTCCATTCCATCCGTCGAATGCTTACGAAATTGATGAACTGAATGCCAATCTGATGGATATCCTTCGTGAGACGGAAAAAAAGGCCGAAAAAGTAGCCCAAGGCCGTGCCCAATATACCTTGACCGATAAAGTCAAGGACGGAAAGTTCATGGTCCAGCAGGGCGTCATTGGCGGCTGCGCCGGCGGTAACTACACAAACGTTGTAGAAGCGGCCAACCTTCTGCGTGGCAAGAGCATCGGTGCTGGGGAATTTACCCTCAATATCTATCCTTCGTCCATGCCGGTCTATATGGACCTTGCCAAAAAAGGATTCCTCACGGACCTCATGGCGTCCGGTGCCGTAATCAAGACGGCTTTCTGCGGGCCTTGCTTTGGCGCAGGCGACACGCCAAACAACAATGGGTTTTCCATCCGTCACAATACGCGCAACTTCCCGAACCGGGAAGGGAGCAAGCCCGGTCAGGGGCAGATGTCGGCAGTGGCCCTCATGGATTCCCGCAGCATTGCCGCAACAGCTGCAAATGGCGGCGCCCTGACAAGTGCGGAAACCTTTGCCGACACTTTTGGACATGTGCCTAGTTACCACTTCGATGACAGTGCCTACAAGGCCCGTGTCTACGAAGGTTTTGGTAAGGCGGAACCGAAAGAAAAACTTTATGAGGGACCGAATATCAAAGCTTGGCCTGAACTGCCCGCTTTAGGGGACAATATTCTCCTGCGCGTCTGTTCCAAGATTGAAGACCCTGTAACGACGACGGATGAACTTATTCCTTCCGGGGAAACATCCTCCTATCGTTCCAATCCATTGGGGCTTGCCGAATTTACCCTGTCGCGCCGTGATCCGCAGTATGTGGGGCGGACCAAAGCGGTCAAGGAACTGGAACTTGCCCGTGAAAAAGGCGAAGACCTCCTGCAAAAGGATGCCGATGTGGCAGCTGCTTTTACCGCCATCCACACCATTTCTGGCAGTGAAGATGTTACTCTTACCAATACGGAAATCGGTTCTGTCATTTACGCCAATAAACCGGGTGATGGCAGTGCTCGTGAACAGGCAGCCAGCTGTCAGCGCGTCATCGGCGGCCTTGCCAACATCACTCGTGAATATGCGACCAAACGGTATCGCAGCAACGTCATCAACTGGGGGATGCTGCCCTTTCATTTGAAAGATGAGACGATTGCCTTTGATGTCAACGATTTCATTTTTGTTCCTTCCATCAAGAAAATCCTCGCAGGGTCCATGGATGAGATTCCCGCCTATGTCCTGAAAGATGGCATGGCAAAAGCCATTACCCTTTATATCCTGCCCCTTAACGAGGAAGAAAAGGAAATCATCAAAGCCGGCTGCCTCATTAATTTCAATCGCAGCAAAAGAAAATAACAACCTCACTAAAAGAGCCTTCCCTCAGGGAGGGCTTTTTTAGACACTAGCAGTCTGCCTGTCGAATTGCTACTGGCATGGGTTGTGGAAGCGTGCTAAAATACAACTAAGTGCATCCAATTCACGGACTGCCTTTGATGCAGAAAGTAGGGATAACCTGATGGTCAATGAAAAAATGTATGAACTTGGATCGAAAAAATCGACGATCCGTGAAATCTTTGAGTATGGAAGGAAAAGGGCACAGGAGGTCGGAGAGGAAAATATCTACGATTTCAGCTTGGGAAATCCGAACGTACCGGCTCCCTCTTACATCAAGGAGGCTGTCCTTGATATCTTTGATACCGTGCCGACCCAAAAGATCCACAGCTATACGGTGGCTCCGGGTAATCCAGAGGTCCGGGAGATCCTTGCAAAGGATATCAACCGTCGTTTTGGCACGCATTTTACAAAGGACAATCTGTTCATGACCGCTGGCGCGGCGGCTTCCATTTCCATTACCTTCAAGGCCCTTGCCGAACCTGGCGATGAATTTGTCATTGTTGCCCCGTTTTTCCCGGAATACCGGCCTTTTGTTGAGGCAACCGGGGCCCGTCTCGTGGTTGTTCCCGCTCAGGTTGAAGATTTCCAAATCAATATGGACCTTTTTGAAAGGGCCCTGACACGCCATACTAAAGGGGTCATTGTCAATTCCCCCAATAATCCGAGCGGGGCCATCTACTCGGAGGAAACCATCCGAGCCCTTAGCGCGCTTTTACTGCGCAAGGAAAAGGAATACGGTCATCCCATTTATATCATCTCCGATGAACCTTATCGGGAAATTGCCTACCATGGCTATGAAGTGCCTTATATTCCACTATATTATAAGGATACCATCGTCTGCTACTCCTATAGTAAATCATTCTCCCTTCCAGGGGAGCGAATTGGCTATATCGTTATTCCCAGTGAAGTGACAGGCTTTGAAAAAGTATATTCTGCAATTTGCGGAGCGGCTCGGGTCCTCACCCATGTCAATGCTCCCAGCCTCTGGCAGCTTGTCGTGGCCCGCTGTGCAGGCAAACCAACGGATGCGGAACCGTATCGCATCAACGGGGAACTGCTTTATCAGGGTCTTATTGGTGTCGGTTTTACCTGTCTACGTCCGCAGGGGGCTTTTTATCTTTTCCCGAAGTGCCTGGAAGAAGATGATCATGCCTTCTGTAAACGGGCCATGAAGTATGATCTGCTCTTAGTACCGGGAACAGATTTTGGCGTGCCAGGCTATTTCCGTGCGTCATACTGCATCAATCGGGATACCATTAAACGGTCCCTGCCGCTTTTTAGGAAATTGGCCGAGGAATATGGCGTCAAACCGGGCGGTGTTTGACACGTATCTGTAAATTTTATATACTTAAGGAATGCCTCATCGGCATGTTAAGCTTGCAAAACGAACTGAACCGAGGGAGATACTTGCATGAAATATTTAACTGGTAATGAAATCCGTCAAAAATATTTGGATTTTTTCAAGGCACACGGTCATTTGGTTCTTCCCAGTGCCTCGCTCATTCCGCATGATGATCCGACCCTGCTGCTGATTGGGGCTGGAATGGCACCGTTCAAACCGTTTTTTACAGGGAAGATGAAACCGCCTTCTCCGCGCATTACGACCTGCCAAAAATGTGTTCGTACGGACGATATTGAAAACGTCGGCCGCACAGCTCGTCACCATACTTATTTTGAAATGCTGGGCAACTTCTCTTTTGGCGATTATTTCAAAAAGGAAGTCATTCCCTGGGCTTGGGAATTTTTGACCAAAGAGTTGGAATTGCCTGCGGATAAGCTTTGGATCACCATTTATCCCAAAGATGACGAAGCCTATCATATCTGGCACGATGTCGTAGGCGTCCCTGATGAACGTATTGTTCGTCTGGAAGATAACTTCTGGCAAATCGGCAGCGGTCCCTGCGGTCCGGACTCGGAAATCCATATCGACCTTGGCGCCGATAAAGGCTGTGGGGAACCAACCTGTGGTCCTGGCTGTGACTGCGGTCGATTCCTTGAATTGTGGAATCTTGTCTTTACTCAGTTCAACCAGAACGCTGACGGGACCTACACGCCGCTCAAACATAAGAATATCGATACCGGTGCCGGCCTTGAACGCCTTGCTTCCGTTATCCAAGGCAAGCCGTCAAACTTTGAGACCGATCTTATTTTCCCCATCATCGAACTTGCTTGCGAACTCTCCCATAAGAAATATAATGCAGATGCCAAAACCGATATTTCGCTTAAGGTTGTTGCTGATCATGCTCGCAGCTTGACCTTCATGATTGGGGACGGAATCCTTCCTTCCAATGAAGGAAGAGGCTATGTCCTGCGCCGCGTTTTGCGCCGTGCCATCCGTCATGGACGTCTCCTTGGCATTCGGGGCAAGTTCCTTGCCGCCCTTGCCGATAAGGTCATTTCCATGTATGGTGAGCATTACACGGAGCTCGTGGAAAAGAAGGAATTCATTGACAAGGTCATCGATATGGAGGAAACAAGCTTCCTCCAGACCCTTTCCCAGGGTACGGATCTGCTGAATGAAAAGATTGCCGCCATGAAAAAAGAAAACAAGACGGTCCTTAGCGGTGACGATGCCTTTAAACTTTATGATACCTTTGGTTTTCCTTGGGAAGTGACGGATGAAATCCTTCAGGAACAGGGCATGACCATGGATAAGGAAGGGTTCGACAAGGCCATGGCATCCCAGAAGGAGCGGGCCCGTAAGGCTCGCAACGATAAGGAAGGCCGCCCTGTTATGTATGATACGCGAAGCCTTCATTTGGAAGGACTCACGGTGGATGAAGCTTCTAAGGAAGGCGTGGTCGCCGCCCTGTATCAAGAAGGTGAAACCACGCCAATCAAAGAAGGCCATACAGGGGACAGCCTTGCGATCATCCTGACCAATACTGCCTTCCACGCCGAAGGGGGCGGGCAGCTTGGTGATACGGGCCGCCTGATTTCTGACGCGGGAATCTTTGATGTGGAAAATACAAAGAAACTCCCTGATGGCACGACTATCCACCTAGGAACGGTAGAATCGGGTGCTTTCTCGGTGGGTCAAGCGGTCACCTTTGAAGTCAACCTTGACCGCAAGGCTGACATTGCCCGCAATCATACGGCAACCCACCTTCTGCATGCTGCCCTCAAGAAAGTCCTGGGCGGTCATGTAAACCAAGCCGGCAGTTATGTTGGACCGGACCGGCTCCGGTTTGACTTCTCTCATTTTTCGCCGCTTACGGCTGAGGAAGTAAGCCGTGTGGAAGACCTTGTGAATGAAGCTATCCTTGATGCGGTCGACGTCCAGATTTCCGAAGAGGATATTGATAAGGCCAAGGAAATGGGGGCTATGGCACTTTTTGGTGAAAAATACGGCAAGATTGTCCGCGTCGTCAATGTGCCAGGTCACAGCATGGAACTTTGCGGCGGCGTCCATGTCTCCAATACGTCCCGCATTGGTCTTTTCAAGATCCTTGGCGAATCAAGCGTCGGTGCTGGGCTGCGCCGTATCGAAGCGGTTACAGGACATGGAGCACTTCTTTACACCCGGGAACTAGAAGCCCTCCTCGAGGACGCTTCCCAGAAGGTGAAGGGTCGTCCCAACACCCTACTGAGCCGGATCGAAGCGCTTCAGGATGAACTGAAAGCAGAAAAGCATCACGCGGCTGAACTTGAACAAAAACTGGTTGCCGCTGCCGCGCAGTCCGCCGGAGATAAAGTAAAGGATGTCAAGGGGATTCCTGTCCTCATTGATGAAGTAAAGGTCGATGATGTATCGGCCCTTCGCAGCATGGGAGACCAGCTCCGTGACAAGACGGGCGGCATTGTTGTCCTCTTTGCAGCTATGGCACCGCAGAAGGTGAACATTCTGACCATGGCATCCAAAGAAGCCGTTGCGAAAGGGGCCCACGCCGGCAAGATTGTCAAAGCCGCTGCCCAGGTCTTGGGCGGTAACGGCGGCGGCCGTCCCGATATGGCCCAAGCTGGCGGCAAGAACAGTGGAAAGATTGCCGAGGCCATGGCGGAAACCCTGAAAGTTATTGAAAATATGATTCAATAAAGAAGGTGTCGTTACATGGATGCTAAAAGACGGATGGGAGAGGCCATGGGTCGGCTCCTTACGAAGAAACCGCTAAAATGCATCAGTGTTGAAGAGCTTGTTCGGGAATCCGGTGTCACTCGGGACGCATATGATAGGACCTTTGCGTCTATGACGGAACTGGCCCATTATGAGTTTCTTCATATTCTTGCCGTCCATGGCCGCGATATCCTGGGCAGCAAAAGTTGGTCCGAAGCTCTTTATAAGAAATTCCTTATGTATAAAAAATATGAGGGATTCTTCCGCCATCTGTATGAGAGTGATGATAATGAGCACTTTCGCCGGACCAACCGGCGCTTTGTCCGTGATGCCTATACCATGATGCTGAGGCACTATGGGGTGGACGTCCACGACCCCCATATTCAGTTTGCCGTGGAAATGGTTGTTTATGGCGGGGAAGAAATGACCATGCGCTGGATGATGGATGGAATGAAGGTTCCTATTGAGGTCATGTTGGTCCTCTTCCAGGAATCGATTCCTGTTTCCATCAGTCAGTATTTTTACTAATGGCCGAGATACTTTATGCTGTGCAGCTCGTTTCGGAAGCGGGCTGCTTGTTTTTCCCAAAAGGAGGGACTGTTCATGTCACGTACGACTCAAGAAACCACGATGTTTAAACCCGTTTCCAAGACGGAAACGGTTTCCCGGACCATCCACGAAGTCGTGGAAGCCCTCCAGGAAAAAGGTTATAATCCCATTGACCAATTGGCTGGCTACCTCTTGAGTGGGGACCCAGCCTATGTGACGAGCTATAAGGATGCCCGTCTGAAGATCCGCCAATTCAATCGCTATGAACTCATTGAAGCCCTTCTTCAATCCTATTTGAAGGAATTGCCCCAAAAATGAGGATCATGGGTCTTGACCTCGGAACACGCACCATCGGTGTCGCTGTAAGCGATGAGATGGGACTGATTGCGCGCGGCATCGAAACCATTCGGCGCAGCGGAACCAAGAATGATTTGGCACGCCTTCATGAATTGGTCCAAAAGGAAGAAGTGGGGGCTTTTGTCCTGGGCTACCCCAAAAATATGAATGGAACCATTGGTGAGCGCGGAAAAGCGAGTGAGGCTTTTTCCAAATTGCTGCAAACCGAATTCCCCGATGCAAAGATTACCCTTTGGGATGAACGGCTTTCCACGGTGGCGGCGGAAAAGGTTCTTATCGATGCAGATCTGACACGTAAAAAACGCAAGAAAGTCATTGATATGATGGCGGCCGTCGTCATCTTACAAAATTATCTGGACAGCCTAAGGAGGTAATGCCATGACAAAAGATCAAGATATGCTCCAAACCGAAGATCAAGAGGCTTTGGTTGTTGTTACTGACGATAAGGGGAATAAGACCTACTATGCAGAAGAAATGGTCATCCCTATTGATAACAAGAGTTTTGCCCTTCTTGTCCGTGAACCTATGGATGAAGAGGAAGCAGAAGCCTTGGAAGAAGATGACGCGGTCATGATTGCCCGCATTGAGTTCGATACTGACGGCGAACCTGTCTATGTGGATCCGACGGATGAAGAATTTGAGGCCGTTAAAAAGGCCTATGAAGAAATCACCCAGGAGATGGATGAAGAGTAAGGAGCAAAGGACATGGCCAAAAAGCTTGTATGTGTCCTTCTGGTTCTTTTGGCAGCCTTTAGTGGCGCTGTCTACTGGTACCTCCACGGATTCAACAGCAATGCTAACCTTGCAACAGGGGCATTGGTCCATTTTACCATCAAGGATGGCATGACAACACGGGATATAGCTGCTTTGCTTCATGAGGAGAAGGCCGTACGCAGTCCGGAATTGTTTCTCCTGACGGCAAAGCTGACCCATAAGGAAAGTATGCTGAAAGCGGGAAATTATGAAATCACGGCAGGCATGAGTGATGCCGAAATCATTGACATCATTGCGTCGGGAAAGACGCGCTACAACAAGTTTACTGTGCCTGAAGCTTCGAGCATCCCTCAGATTGCGGCCAAACTGGAAAAAGGAAAGTTGGGTTCGGCCGAAGCTTTCCAACAAGCGGCCATTGATTATGCACCGTATCCTTATATGGAGACGCCCAATCCCCATGTAATCTATAAGGCGGAAGGCTTTGCCTATCCGGCTACATATGATTTGCCGGAAGGCGCCACGGAAAAGGAAATCCTTGCCACCATGGTCAAGGAATTTAACCGTCGTCTGGATGAGGAGCTAAAGAATCAGATCAAAGCAAGCGGCATGAGTATTCGTGATGTGGTGAACCTTGCTGCCATGGTGGAAAAGGAAGCCGTTCATGAAGATGAGATGCCTCTTATTGCTGGTGTATTTCTGAACCGCCTTCATAAGAATATGCCCATCCAATCCGATACGACCATCCAATATCTTTTAGGGCATCAAAAGGGTGACCTTCGCTATGATGACCTTAAAGTGGATTCTCCGTATAATACGTACTTGTATCCTGGGCTTCCGCCAGGACCGATTGCAAGTCCCAGCGAGCAGGCAATCAAAGCTGTCCTCAATCCCCAAAAATCGGATTACCTCTATTTTGTAGCAGATAAGGATGGCTATCATCGTTTTACCAAGACCTATGAGGAACATAAGGCGATGATCCGAGCCATCCATGGAGATGTAGACATATGAATCAAATTGAACTTCTTGCACCTGCCGGAAGCCTCGATAAGTGTAAAATGGCGCTCCGCTATGGTGCCGATGCAGTCTATTTAGGCGGCAAGGCTTTCGGACTGAGGGCTTTTGCCGCAAATTTTTCAATGGAAGAAATCAGGGAGGCCTGCACGTTTGCCCATAACTTGGATAAAAAAGTCTATGTGACTGTGAACGTTGTTCCTCATAATGGTGATCTTCCCCAGCTTCCCTCGTATCTAAAGGACCTAGAGGACGCCGGTGTGGATGCGCTCCTTGTTTCTGATCTCGGGGTATGGATGATGGCCCGAAAAATCGTACCGAATCTGGCCCTTCATGTCAGTACCCAGGCTAACGTGACAAACTATGAGGCCGCCAAGGCTTGGGAGGCGCTCGGTGCTGAACGGGTGGTCCTTGCGAGGGAACTGTCCCTTGGGGAGATTTCCGAAATCGTGCGGAACATCCATGCAGAGGTTGAGGTCTTTGTCCATGGTGCAATGTGTATTTCCTATTCAGGCCGCTGCCTTTTGAGCAACTACTTTACGGGTCGGGACAGCAACCGAGGCGCTTGTGCACAAGTCTGCCGCTGGGAGTTTTCCTTAAAAGAGAAAAACCGTCCTGATGAAGCCTTTGATATTGCCGAAGATGAGCAAGGCACGTACATCATGAATTCAAAGGACCTTTGTCTCTTGGATCATCTGCCGGACCTCATCAAAAGCGGCGTAAAAAGTCTCAAAATTGAAGGTCGCATGAAGAGTGTCCATTATGTCGCAACAGTGGTGAGCGTTTATCGCAAGGCCATTGATGCCTATCTGAGGGATCCGGAACACTTTTCCGTGCTGCCTGAATGGCAGGAAGAACTGCTCAAAATTTCCCATCGTCCCTATACGACGGGCTTTTTTGAACACAGACCGGAAGCAGACGGTCAGGTCTATACAACAAGTTCCTATGAACAGACAGCGGATTTTGTAGGCCTTGTGAACGACTACGACGCTGCTTCGGGGCGGGTGACGCTGGAGCAGCGAAACAATGTGAAGGAAGGGGAAACCCTTGAAATCTTGACGCCTGGGGGAACGGTCTTTCCCTGGACCTTGTCGGACATGGAGGATGAAACGGGCACGCCCATTGCTGCCGCACCTCATGCACAGATGATCTTTACGGCCGTTGGGGACGCCCGCATGGAACCCTATTCCCTCGTAAGGCGCCTCAAAAAAGCCTAGAAAAAGGTTTTTCTATAAAATTCCGTATGATTTTGTACACTTTCCCTAAAATTTTCCCGTTTCAATATAGGCAAATTGCAGGGAATATGCTAATATAGTAGGGTACTTTTGTGGGAGGTCGCTTATGAAACCATTACCTACGCTCAGAACCTTCCTCCAAGAGGAAGGCGTACAGGGAATCTTCATCAAGGGGGATTCATCCATTCGCTATTTCACGGGCTTTACGGGCGGAGAAAGTCTTCTTTATGTAGACGCTTTACGGGCCGTTCTTATTACGGACTCGCGCTACATCCTGCAGGCGCAGCAGCAGGCTCCTGAATGTGAAATCCTGGAACACCAGCATGGCCTTTTTTCCGTCGTGGATCAGGTAAGACCAGCATGGCGTTTGGCCCTTGATGGTGACTATTTTTCCTATACGGAAGCCACGGCCTTGCAAAAGGCCCTTCCTAAAGCAAGTTTCAAGAATGTGAATCTCGTCTTTTTGAGGGCAGTCAAATCCCCAGAGGAACAGCGTAAAATGTTCAAAGCTGCCGCCATTGCTGACGACGCTTTTCATGAACTCATTCCCCATATCAAAGTGGGGCGGAGGGAATCTGAACTTGCTGCAGAACTTGAGTATAATATGCGAAAAAGAGGGGCCCAGAAAACCTCTTTTGATACGATTGTTGCTTCCGGCGTGCGCAGCGCCCTGCCTCATGGAGTGGCCTCAAATAAGGTCATTGAGGAAGGTGACTTCGTCACTTTTGATTTTGGTTGCATCTATGACGGTTACTGCAGTGATATGACTCGCACGGTCGTCATGGGAAAAGCGGCTCCTTGGCAAAAGGAAATCTACGAGATTGTCCTTGCCGCCAATGAACTGGGGGAAGAAGTCCTGTTCCCTGGCAAGACGGGCATTGAAGTGGATCAGGCCGTTCGTGATTTTATCGCGTCCAAGGGGTATGGTGCCTACTTCGGTCATGGACTGGGTCATGGTGTGGGTCTTGATATCCACGAAAAGCCGAACCTCAATAAAGGCAATCCGGATCCGATTCCTGTGGGTGCCATTGTAACGGTGGAACCGGGCATCTATTTGCCGGGCAAGGGCGGTGTCCGCATTGAAGATACCGTCATTGTAACGGAATGGGGTTGTGAGCGGCTGACGCTGGTTGAAAAGGAACTTATGGAAATCCTATAAGCTTAACAAGAAAATTTTTGGAGGGTGTTTCAATGATTTCTACGAACGATTTTAAAACAGGTGTAACAGTTGAAATTGACGGCGATGCTTGGCAGGTAGTTGAATTCCAGCACGTCAAACCGGGGAAAGGGGCAGCCTTTGTCCGTGCCAAGATGCGCAACCTCTGTACGGGTGCTGTTGTTGAACGTACGTTCAACGCCGCTGAACGTCTCCCGAATGCTGAGGTCGTTCGCCGTGAAATGCAGTACCTCTATGAAAATGATGGCATGTATGTCTTCATGGACAATGAAACCTACGAACAGATTGAGCTTAACAAAGATCAACTGGGCAGCGCTATGAATTTCCTGAAGGAAAATATGAACGTCAAGATTTCTTCTTTTGATAACCGGATCCTCGGGGTCGAACTGCCGAATACGGTTGAACTGACCGTTGTTGAAACGGAACCGGGCATCAAAGGGGATACCGCTACGGGCGGCAACAAGAATGCAACCATGGACACGGGCTATGTGGTAAAAGTCCCTCTGTTCATCAACGAAGGCGATGTGCTTCGTATCGATACCCGTACGGGCGAATACATCGAAAGAGCATAAGGGACTTCCTGCCCAAGGCAGGATTTTCCAATCGAAAACGAGCCTCGGAAATAGGCTCGTTTTTCTATATGACGGCAACCAGCCCTTTTGTACAGAAAGGAAAGCGACATGAAAACCATTTACCTCGTCCGTCATGGACGAACAAGGTCCAATGAAGAAGGCCGTTTCCAGGGCTGGGAGGACCATCCGCTCAGTCCAGTTGGACAGGAGCAGGCCCTTTCCCTAAAAAAACGAGCCCGTGACCTTATGGTTACGGCCCTTTATACATCCGATCTTATGAGGACCAAGGAAACAGCTCGGCCTCTTGCTGAGGAAAAACAACTTGTCCCACAGGCCCTTGCTGCATTCCGGGAAATTTCCTTTGGGGAGTGGGAAGGCTGCCGGATCAGAGACTTAAGAAAAACGGACTCGAAGCGCCTGCAGACGCTCTGGCTGACACCGACTCAAGTGACACTCTCCGGTGCTGAAGACCTTCAAGAGGCCCAGGCACGGGGAATGAAAGGACTTAATGAAGTCAAGGATGCCATGGAAGATGGCACGGCAGTGATGGTCGTAAGCCATGGCGGGATGATTCGCCTGTTATTATGCTGCATTCTTCAAGCCCCTATTGACTGCATGTGGCACTTGACATTGGATAATACAAGTGTGACCAAACTGACCTATGATGATTTGATGGGGTATCGCTTAATTTACCTGAATCAAATGGGATCCTTGACCTAAGTCGGAGGCACTCTCCTTTTGCGGTCATTTTCCCCTCTTGATGATATCTGGTATAATGGTATCATCCAAAAAAGTTAGGAGAGATTTTTATTTTAGAATTTAAACATGTCGATATATCGGATAAACCTATTTTTGATGACTACTATAATGAAGCGGATTATCGCGGCTCAGAATGCTGCTTTGGATCGACCTTCATTTGGCGTGGCTGCTATGACACATTCTGGGCAATCAGCCATGGTGCCCTTATTCTCAAGGTCACCGTTAATGGGGTTACCTTCGTCCTGCCTCCTTTCGGCGGCAAGGATGAGGATATGCCCCTTATCGTGAACGCACTGAAAGAATATTTTGGCGGGCCTTTTGAATTTCATGGAATTTATGAATCAACGATGGAACGATTCAAACGAACCATGCCGGAAATTACGGAGTACACAGAGGACCGGGATAACTGGGATTACGTCTATGACCGGGAGAAACTTGCGACCTTATCGGGACGAAAGTATCACAGCAAGAAGAACCATTACAATGCATTCATCAAGGAACACCCCGATTACGTCTATGAAGAAATCAATGCGGCAAACAAAGATGAATGTATTGCCTTTGGCAAGGCGTGGTGTGCCCAGCGGGCTGAGACCGATCCAACGATCAAATGCGAAGCCTGCGCCATTGAAGAAGGACTGAATAATATGGAATTCCTGAAGATCCGTGGCGGCCTCATCCGTTTGGATGGTCAGGTAAAAGCCTTTACCTTTGGGGAAAAGGTCAGTGAACACACGGCTGTTGTCCATGTCGAAAAAGCAGATCCCAATGTCCGCGGACTTTTTACAGCCATCAATAAGGACTTTGTCCAAAATGCCTGGCCAGATGTGCAGTTTATCAACCGAGAAGAGGATATGGGTAAGGAAGGACTTCGAAAAGCCAAGGAATCCTATAACCCCATCTTCATGGTCAAGAAATACAATACAATCATTCGTTAAGGGAGGTGGAGCATGGATTTTCGTCTCATCAATGAAAAGACGCTGCCCCAAGTGGCGGCGCTCTGGGATGAATGTTTCGAAAAAAAAGGGACCCCATTTTACGAATGGTATTTTTCCGAGTATGCATTGAAGCAGAATAAGATGTTAGGCGGTTTTGAGGATCATCGGCTGATGACAATGGTGCACCTGAACCCCTACACGATCCATGTAAGGAACAAGGATTTCCGCGTGCCTTATTTGGTTGGCGTCGCCACAGCTCCAGAAGCCCGAGGACGCCACGTAATGGGCGAACTCATGGATAAGACGTTTACCATGCTGCGGGCCATGAAGGTTCCCTTTGTCGTCCTGATGCCAATCCATGCCGGGATTTACCTGCCTTATGGCTTTAGTTTTACGGCCCTTCGCACCCAGTATGAATTGCCCCTGCGGGAGATTGACCTTGTAGGCGAGAGCCTTACGGGGTATACTTTTCATAGGATTTCTACCAAAGAGGCCGAGGCGCTGCTGGCGCCGGTTTATGATGACGCCATGGCGGCTTATACAGGATATGTCAAAAGAAACCACCAGGAGTGGGAAAATCTTCTTGGGTCAGGATCCCGGGAAGGCCTCGAAACTGTTGTGCTCAAAAACGGAGAAAAAACCTGTGGTTATGCCCTCTATCAGAAAGGGGAAGGAATCATAACCATCCAGGAACTGATGGCGCTTGCCCCGGCTGCCAAGCTGGAGCTTCTGCGTTATTTCAAGGGATTTTACGGAACCTTTGAGAAGCTTTCCTATCTTGGTCCCTGTGATGACCTGCTGTACCTGAGGCTCTCCAGTCAGCAGCTGGCGCCCCGGATGGTCCCTTTTATGATGGGAAGGATTGTGAACGCGGCCCAGGTCCTGCAAAGTCTTTCCGTTCCGGATTGCCTTGTAGGTAGGGAACTCGTCATTGGAATCCGGGACGAGCAGGTGCCCCTCAATACGATGCTCGTGAAGATGCATTTTGATGAAAAAGGGATAACCCTTTTCAATACGCTTGATGATCCAACGGTTCTCATGGATATTTCCAGTCTGACCCAGCTCTTTTTCGGGACGTACGGGGCCCGGGAGCTGAAAGACGCGGGCTTTATCCACGTGGAAGAAGAATCATCCCTGTGGACGCTTGAAACGTTGTTCCCCAAAAAAGTAAACTTTATCAATGAATATTTTTAAGGGAGGCTGTCATGAGCGAATCGATGAGAAGGATTTATGTGGAAAAAAAGAAGGAGTATGCTGTTGAAGCAGCAGGACTCCTGGCAGATCTTGTGGGAACCTTGGGCATGACCCAGCTGACGGGGCTGCGTATCGTCAATCGCTACGATATTGCAGGATTGTCCGATGAGGACTATGAAGCTGCTAAACGGGTTGTCCTGTCTGAACCGCCGGTAGATACGGTTCATGATGAGACGCTGGAAATCCCAGAAGGCGTGAAGAGCTTTGCCATTGAACTCCTGCCTGGCCAGTATGACCAGCGGGAAGACTTTGCCGCTCAGTGTGTACAGCTCATTAGTCAGGGTAAACGGCCCGCAGTTGCTGCTGCAAAGGTCATCCTTCTGGAAGGCAATCTGACCGATGCTGACGTTGAAAAAATCAAAAAGTACACCATCAACCCTGTAGAAGCCCAGGAAGCCTCCACACAAAAACCTGACAGCCTGGAAATGAGCTGGGAAGCTCCGAAACCAGTTGCCATCATCAAGGGCTTCACGCAGTTTTCCAAGGAAGAACTCCATCAGTTCCTTACGGAACAGGAACTGGCCATGAGTGAAGCAGACCTTGCTTTTATCCAGGAATATTTCCAGAAAGAAGGCCGGAATCCTTCCATTACTGAAATCAAGGTTCTTGACACATACTGGTCCGATCATTGCCGCCACACCACTTTTGAAACCAATCTTGAGAAAATCAATATTGAGGAGAGCGTCTATACGGAACCTATCCAGCAGGCTTTGGAACGCTACCTGAAGGATCGAGAATTTGTCTATGGCAAGGATACAGAGCGGCCTGTCACGCTGATGGACATGGCTTGCCTTGCGACCAAGAAGATGAAAAAAGAAGGCCATCTGCCTGATTTGGATGCCTCTGAGGAAATCAATGCCTGCAGCATTGTTGTCCCCATTACGGTAGATGGAAACGAAGAAGAATGGCTCGTCATGTTTAAGAACGAGACCCATAACCATCCCACGGAGATTGAGCCTTTTGGTGGTGCGGCAACCTGTCTTGGCGGTGCCATCCGTGATCCATTGAGCGGCCGCAGCTATGTCTATCAAGCCATGCGTGTCACGGGCTCAGGTGACCCACGTACGCCTTATGATAAGACCCTTGTTGGGAAATTGCCACAGCGTAAAATCACCCAAGGCGCCGCTGCTGGCTATAGTTCCTATGGCAACCAGATTGGCCTTGCTACAGGTCTTGTAGAAGAATATTATCACAACCGTTTTGTAGCCAAGCGGATGGAGGTCGGCGCTGTAATCGGCGCGGCACCTCGTGATGCCGTCGTCCGTGAACGACCCAGTGATGGTGACCTTGTTGTACTTCTTGGCGGCCGTACGGGCCGTGATGGTATGGGCGGCGCAACGGGTGCGTCCAAGGAACACACGACCAAATCCCTCAGTGAATGCGGGGCAGAGGTCCAGAAGGGCAATCCTCCCAACGAACGTAAGATCCAGCGTCTTTTCCGCAATCCTGAAGTGACCCGTCTCATCAAGCGCTGTAACGACTTTGGCGCAGGCGGCGTTTCCGTGGCGATTGGGGAACTTGCTCCGGGGCTTGTCATTAATCTGGATAAGGTTCCCAAGAAATATGAAGGCCTTGATGGTACGGAACTTGCCATCAGTGAGTCCCAGGAACGTATGGCTGTTGTCATTGCCGCCAAGGACCTGAAGGCATTCATGGATGCAGCCGATGAAGAGAACCTGGAAGCAACGGTTGTTGCCGAGGTGTCCAAGGATCCACGCCTTGTCATGTACTGGCGTGGGGAAAAAATCGTCGATCTTTCGCGTGCCTTCCTCGATACGAATGGGATTTCCCAAAAGGCTGACGTTGAAGTGGAAGCCATTACGGCGCCTTCTCCTTTCAATGAAATCCCCGAACAAGTGCAGGGCCTTTCGTCCATCAAGGATCGCTGGCTCCGTAACCTGGACCGCTTGAACGTCTGCAGTCAGGAAGGGCTGGGGGAACGTTTTGATGGGACCATCGGACGTGGGACTGTCATCATGCCTTTTGGCGGTAAGCGTCAACTGACTCAATCCGAAGGGATGGCGGCCCGGATTCCAGTACTGGGCGGCAAAACGACGGCGGCCTCTGTCATGGCCGCTGGTTATAATCCAAACGTCGCTTGCTGGAGTCCTTATCATGGCGGTATGTACGCAGTCGTGGAATCTGTCTGCCGTGCAGCAGCCCTTGGCGCCGATCCTAGCAAGCTGCGTCTTTCCATGCAGGAATATTTCCCAAAACTCCATGACAGCAAGCATTGGGGACAACCGCTCAGCGCACTGTTAGGAGCCTACGAAGCTTGCTGCGAGCTGGGCCTTCCTGCCATTGGCGGAAAGGATTCCATGAGTGGTACTTTTATGGATCTTGAAGTTCCGCCTTCGCTCATCAGTTTTGCCGTAGGCGTCATGGATGGTCGGGACACGATTTCCAATGAATTCAAAAAAGCCGGTCATACCGTGGTATTCCTGCCTGCTAGCTGTGATGAACATGAAGTCATTGATTACGACGCCTTAAAGAAACTCCTTGCTTCCCTCCATAAGGGCATCCTTTCCAAGCGGGTCATTACGGCTGGTGTGGTCAAGGAAGGCGGTGTCGCTGCCGCGATTTCTGCCATGTGCCTTGGCAACGAGCTCGGATTTTCCTTTGTTAAGCCATTCCTTCACGAGGAATGTCTCTTCACCCTGCAGCCTGCTGGTTTCCTTGTAGAACTTGAAGATGGGGCAGATGCGGAAGAAGTTTTTGCGGGGACGGATCTTCTCGTTCTGGGAACCTTGACCGATGAGGGCAAAGTGGTCGTCAACGATACAGAAATCAGTCTTGCTGAAATTGAAGCCGCCTATACGAAGACCCTGGATAAGATTTTCCCCATGAAGGCACCGCGGAAAGAAAAGAAGGATGTACGCATGCCGGCTTACACCAATGATCTACCGCTGACCGCTCCCTATAACGTTGCCAAACCGACGGTCTTCATTCCCGTATTCCCAGGAATCAACTGCGAATATGATACGGCTGCCGCCTTTGAAGCCGCTGGAGCGAAGACGGATATCTTCGTAATCCGCAACCTGACGCCAGACGCCATCAAGGAATCGGTGGAAGAAATGGCCAAACGAATGAAACAGGCGCAGATCATGGCTCTTCCCGGTGGCTTCTCTGCCGGTGATGAACCGGATGGTTCTGGTAAGTTCATGGCCACCATGTTCCGCAACCCAACTCTTACAGAAGCCGTGGAAGATCTTTTGACGAACCGTGATGGCCTGATCCTTGGAATCTGCAACGGGTTCCAAGCCCTGATCAAGCTCGGCCTTGTGCCGTACGGTCATATTGTACCGCTGAAGGATGATTCCCCGACGCTGACGTTCAATACCATTGGCCGTCATATTTCCCGAATGGTCGACACAAAAGTGGTTTCCAACAAATCTCCGTGGCTCAGCCTTTGCGAACCTGGTGATATCCATACCATCGCCGTTTCCCATGGGGAAGGCCGTTTCGTAGCGACGGAGGAGGAAATCAAACACCTTGTTGCCAATGGCCAGATTGGCACCCAATATGTTGACCTTGCCGGCAATCCGACCATGGAAAGCCCGTACAACCCGAACGGTTCCTTCTATGCCGTCGAGTCTGTTACCAGCCCCGATGGCCGCGTCCTCGGCAAGATGGGCCATTCCGAACGCTACACCGATGGCCTCATGAAGAACATTCCGGGCAACAAGTTCCAGCCAATCTTCCTGTCCGGTGTACAGTACTTCAAATAAGTTGTTCAGCTCCTGTCTAAACAGAGGATCCACCTCCTTGGGGGGTGGGTCCTTTTTCTGTGCCGGAAGGGGTGGCTATGGCTTTTTTCATCAATTTCTACTATAATGCAGGGTGATACAGTTCTTAGATGCAGAATCCATCTTTGCTGATTTTGTTCCCTGAATGGAGGTTATCCAATATGCAGTTTTCCCTGAATGATAAGGTCCATGGCTTTCGCGTGGATCGAATCACCGATCTTTGTGATATCAAGGCCATGGGCTATGAAATGACCCATGAAAAAAGTGGGGCCCGTCTTTTTTATGTGGCTTCCGACGATGACAACAAAGTCTTTACCATTGGGTTTCGGACGCCCAGTCGGGATGATACCGGTGTGGCCCATATAACGGAACATTCCGTACTTTGCGGGTCCCGCAAATACCCGGTCAAGGAACCCTTTGTCGAACTTGTGAAAGGGTCCCTCAATACGTTTCTCAACGCCATGACCTATTCCGATAAAACGGTCTATCCTGTAGCGAGCCGCAATGATAAGGATTTCAGGAATCTAGTCGATGTGTATCTTGATGCTGTCTTTTATCCCAATACCTATAAAAACCCCTTCACGCTTCGTCAAGAAGGCTGGCACTATGAATTCGATGAAGCGGGCCAGCTTGTCTATAACGGCGTCGTCTACAATGAAATGAAAGGGGTCTATTCTTCCCCTGATGCCGTAGAAGAAAATGAGGTGAACAAGGCCCTTTTCCCGGATACGCCGTACCGTTTTGAATCGGGCGGTTATCCAGAGGAGATTCCTACTTTGACGCAGGAAATGTTCCTTGATTTCCATAAGACTTATTACAGTCCCCAGAATAGTTTCATCTATCTTTATGGCAATATGGATATTGATGCCTATTTGTCTTATTTGGATGAAGCTTACCTGAGCCATTTTGATAAAGATCCGGATTTTTCCGTCAAGATTCCCCTGCAGGCCCCCTTTGACCGGACAAAAGAAGTGACGGCCTACTATCCGGAAGCCCAGGGGGTGGACGTGGATCACAAGACCTATCTTTCCCTTAACATTGTTATGGGATCAAGCCTTGACCAGAAACAGACCATGGCCCTTAAAGTCCTTACAAAGGTCCTTTTTGAAGGCGATAACGCCCCCTTGCGCCTTGCCCTCCTGCGGGCCGGTCTCGGCAGCGATGTATCAGGCAGCCTCAATGCCTCCCAGCTCCAGCCCGTTCTTTCTATCCGCATTAGCGGCAGTGAGGAAAGTGAAAAAGACCGTTTCATCAAGGTCCTTTACAGCACGCTCCAGGAGCTTTCCCGCAAGGGCATCCCGCAGGAACTTATGGAAGCAGAACTCAGCAGCGAAGAATTCAAGATGCGCGAAGCTGATTTCAATGTCTACCCAAAAGGACTCATCTATGGACTTTCGATCATGGAGACCTGGCTTTATGGTGGGGATCCTACGACGTGCCTAAAATTTACGGAAACCTTGGATTTCCTGCGCGGTAAAATCGGCACGCATTATTATGAGTCCCTCATTGAAACGCTCCTTCTTGATAACACGCATAAAGTGCTCCTGACGCTGAAGCCGGAGCCGGGGAAGGAAGAAAAGGACGGCGCCCTCTTCCGAAAAAAGATGCAGGCCATCAAAGAAGGCCTCTCACAGGATGAAATCAATGAAATCAAGGTCATTGCCGATGAACTCCATGCCCGTCAGGCGGCAGAAGACTCACCGGAAGCACTGGAAACAATTCCTTTATTAAAGCGGGATGATATCAAGCGGACGGTTTCCTTTGAAACACCTGTAGTCACGGAAAAGGGGAGCTATACCCTGCTTTACCGCCCTGCCTTTACGAACCAAATCGTCTATTATGATTGGTGTTTTGATATGACAGGCGTACCGGAAGACCTTCTCACATGCGCATATTTGCTTTCTGACGTCCTCGGAAAGGTCAATACAGATACATTCACCTATGAAGAATTAAACACGTTTACAGACCAATATATTGGAGGACTTTCCTTTGCTATCCAGCCTTATACCTCCTATCGGGACATGAATGACTTCAGGAACTATTTCAAGGTGACGGCCAAAGTTCTGGAACATAATGAGGACCGGCTCTTTGAGCTTCTTGAAGCCCTGGCACTAACCAGCCATGTGGGGGACAAGGCCCGCCTCAAGGAAATCGTGGAAGAAGTCAAGGCGGGTTGGGATGCATTGTTTTTCTCACGAGGCATGACCGTTGCCACCATCCGTCTTTCTAGTTATTTCTCCGATTCCGGCCGCTCCAGCGAGCATGATCAGCTGACCTATTACCAGTTCCTCCAGGATCTGTGCGCGCATTTTGAGGAAAAGGCGGACCGCGTCATTGAAAACCTGAAGACTTTGATGTCCGCTTTCTTCAATAAGGACCGTCTTGTTATGAGCCTTTGCTGTGACGAAAGCCACAGGGAAACGGCAGAAAAGAAGATGGAATCCTTTGTCGATCAGCTGCCCCATTCTTCCTTTGCCGGAAAGCCAGTGCCGGAGTTTGCTGCACCGGGCCTTAATGAGGGCATTACGACCAGCGGCAAGGTCCAGTATGTTCTTGCCGGCGGCAATTTCCGTGCCCATGGCCATGACTATACGGGCGCCATGAAGGTCCTTGAAACTATCCTTCGCTATAGCTATCTTTGGACCAAGATCCGTGTTCAGGGAGGTGCTTATGGGGCAGGGGCGCGCTTTGATCAGAACGGGCTGTTCTATCTGTCCAGCTACCGCGATCCACAGCTCATGAAGACGCTCAGCACCTATGAAGGACTGCCTGAGTATCTGGAACATTTTGAAGCCTCAGAACGGGAAATGACCAAGTATGTCATCGGGACCATCAGTCTGCTTGATACGCCGCTGACAAATGCTATGCGGCTTGAAAAAGCCATTACGACCTATCTGCGCGGCCTGCCCAAGGACCTTGCCCAGACCTACCGCGATGAAGTCATTGACTGCTCGGTAGAAGATATCAGGGCTTTGGCGCCTGTTGTGCGGGACGTTCTTTCTGATGGATATCGATGCGTTGTAGGCAGCAAGGAAGCCATTGAAGAAAATAAGGATGTCTTTGAGAAGATTTTCAAGGCCTAGGAAGAAAAATCTGAAAAGGACTGCTCACCCATAGGGCGGCAGTCCTTTTTCCTAAGGAGGAACAAACGATGATGCATGATCATCAAGTGCTGATTCCAGCGGCCTTTGTCAGCAGGCCCAATCGCTTTGTGACAAAGGCGGTCATGGGGGATGCTGTTGTTACTTGTCATATGCCCAACCCGGGTCGCATGTGGGAGCTCCTTTATGAGGGGACGCGGCTTTACCTTCGAAAAGCCAAGGATCCAGCGCGTAAAACGCCCTATGATGTTGTCGGGATTGAGCGTGACGGTGTCCCGATTCTGCTTGATACACAGTATAACAATGATGTGGCAGAGTACCTTATCCGGAACCATTTGATCCCTGGCTGGGAGTCCTGCCGTGTCGTAAAGCGGGAAGTCACAGTGGGGGACAGCCGCTTCGACCTGCTTCTTGAGCAGGAGGGGCAGCCATTTTATGTAGAAGTCAAATCATGCACCCTTTTTGGTCGTAAGGGTGCCATGTTCCCGGACGCGGTCACCGAAAGGGGCCGCAAGCATATCGAGGAACTTGCCGCCATGCATGATGAGGGAATCAGGACGGGACTTCTCATCCTCGCCCACTGGAACCGGGCTGAATGGTTCCTTCCTGATTACCATACAGATCCTGCTTTTGCGGAAGCCTTTCGGCGCTGCGCACCCCGCCTTGATTGGAAGGCCTTTTCCCTTTCCTGGGATAAGACCTTTACTTATCCTGAACCAGGAAAACTTCTTATGTACCCAGAGACGCTCCTTGCAGAGGAAAATCAGGACGCCGGGGACTACTTTGTGGTTCTGGAACTTGCCGAAAATCGAGATATTGCCGTAGGCAGTTTAGGGAAAGTACATTTTCCCAAGGGCTTTTATGTCTATGTCGGATCTGCAAAAAAAAATCTCATGAAACGGCTGGAACGGCATAAACGGAAGCGCAAGGGAATGCATTGGCATATTGATTATTTTCGTAATGAAGCCAAGGTTCTTGCTGCCCTTCCCGTAAGGACCCAGGATGATTTGGAACATCTCATGGCGCGGGAACTGATAAAGGCCGCAGACTGGTCCATCTCTCACTTTGGTGCGACAGACTGCCCGGAAGATGGGTCCCATCTTTTTGGGTTTATAAAGAACCCGCTTCATGAAAAAGGCTTCATGGATATCGTCGAAAGGTTCCGCATGAACCGTCTCGATGCCCGGGCAGTAAAAGAAAAGGGGTAAAGAAAAAGGACCCATCCTGTGATGACATACAGAGTGGGTCCATGTTTTATTTGACTTTTTTCACAAGTTCCGGAAAGGGGGAAAGAACGCGCCTTAAGATGCCGTTCATATAAGCAATGGCAATCCCATAATTGGTCATGGGAATGTTCTCGGTTTTTGCAAGTTGCTGCCGATAGGAAACTTCCTGTGGGTTCAGCATGCAGGCTCCGCAGTGGACAATCAGTGAAAAGGAAGAAAGGTCATCGGGAAAGCCCTTGCCGCTTGTAAAGGAAAATTCCGGTGTTTTTCTGGAAAAGCGGCGGATCCAGTCAGGCATCTTCACTGTACCGATATCGTTGCACTGACGGTGATGGGTGCAGCCTTCGGAAATCAGGACACGGTCGCCCTCTTTCAGACGTTTTAGTTCATTGGCACCTTCAATAAAGGCTTCCAGTTCTCCTTTATAGCGGGCAAAGAGAATGGAAAAACTGGTAAGCGGTACATCTTCCGGCACCATGTCCTTCACGGTAGAAAACGCTTGAGAGTCCGTAATGACAAGGCGAATACTGTCATGAAAGGCCTTGACGGTGGAAGGCAGTTCGTCAGGTTGTACAACAATGGCCCTTCCATGGAAATCGAGGATTTCCCGGATGGTCTGCTGCTGAGGCAGGATCAGCCGCGCTTTTGGTGCTGACTCGTCAATAGGAACGACAAGAACAACCAGATCGCCGGGCGCCAAAAGATCTCCCAACAGAGGGCGCTGCGCTTTTGCAGTGGGATTCATCCGGGAAAGGCGTTCCTTAAGCTCCGTAATGCCTTCATGGGTCTGGGCACTGACAAAAAGAAGATGGTCCTTTTCTGCCTGAGGTAGGAGGGGAGCGCTGTATATATCGATTTTGTTGACAATGAGCAGGTAGGGAACCTTTCGTTCCTTGAATTCCTTAAGAAGACGCTGATCAGCTTCTGACAGGCCAAGGGCCGCATCGACAACAAGGAGGGCAATATCTGTGCTGCGCAGGACAAAGCGTGCTTTTTTGACGCGTTTTTCACCTAGAGCCCCTTCATCATCAAGGCCAGGTGTATCTGTAATCAGTACGGGGCCAAGAGGAAGGATTTCCATGGCCTTGGAGACGGGGTCCGTCGTCGTGCCCTTGAAGTCGGATACAATGGAGAGGTCCTGTCCTGTTAGGGCGTTGATCAGGGAAGATTTCCCTGCATTGCGGCAGCCAAAAAGTCCAATGTGGACGCGTTCAGCCGCTGGGGTTTCATTAAGCGAAGAGGCCATAGCAAGCTCCTTTCTGGGATGGGAACCCATCCCTCAAAAATTTTGACTTCTATACTATACCTCATCTTCCCTGCTCCGTCGATGGGATTTTTCCCAAAAGGGTGAAAATCGGCGCTGAAAGATGAAAAAAGCTGGATGAACCGGCATTATCCCCTGGTATATCCCTCCATATTTTGCAAAAAATTTTCAATTTAGATTGGACATTCTTATTCATTCGTGGTATCTTCATAGCATTGTAAGACAGAATTTGCAGTCTATTTGCAGTAGGAGTTGAATCCATCGTGGAAGTCTATTATATGGCAGCCCTGGCCCATCTTTTGGGTTCCCGCGCCGCTCTTTTGGGGCCTCGACTTGCAGCCTATTTTGGGTCGGCAAAGGAAGCCTTTGAGGCTTCTTTCGAACAGGTGAAAGCGTCAGGCATACTCACAGAAAAAGGAGCCCAGCACTACCGAAAGTGGTATGATCCTGGCCTTCCTCAAAAAATAGCCGATTACTGTGAAATCGCCCATATTTCACTTCTTGGCATCCAGGAAAGTGGGTATCCAGCTTCACTTAGGGAGATTGCGGATCCGCCTTGGGTCCTGTACGTCAAGGGTAAGCTGCCGAATCTGACGGCTTATCTTGCAGTTGTTGGGTCACGCAAAGCTACCGGATACGGTCTATCCATTGCAGAACGTTTTTCCCGCGTCCTTGCGTCGGAGAAGATTGCCATCGTAAGTGGCGGGGCCTATGGCATTGATGCAGCAGCCCATGAGGGGGCCCTCCTTGGCGGAGGAAAGACAATCTCCGTTTTGGGCTCCGGCCTGGCGCGCCCCTATCCAGTTCGACACAAAGGTCTTTTTCAACGTATTTCCGAAACGGGTGCTGTCATCTCTGAATTTTCCCCTTTTACTCCGCCCATGGCCTATCAGTTTCCCATGCGCAACCGCATTATCGTCGGGCTTTCTTCCGGAGTGCTTGTCGTCGAGGCTGCACTAAAAAGCGGGGCTATGATTACGGCTCACTTAGCGGCGGATGAAGGCCGTGATGTCTATGCTGTACCGGGCCCCATTGAATCATTCACAAGCAAAGGAACCCACGCCCTTATCAAGGAAGGTGCCCATCTTGTTGATGATCCGCAGGATCTTTTGGACGTCTATTTTCCCGAGGACGTTCCCAAGGGGGCCCACGCAGTAGAACTTTCTTTATTTGAAACATTTCCCGTTCCCGACCGGAAAAAAGCAGAAGCCCTTTATGATTTTATCAAGGGAGGAAATGGCAAACAGATGGAAGAAATCATGGCCCATTTTCCCTGGCCGCTTTCTTTTGTCAGCATGCTTCTCCTGCGTATGGAAGTTGCCGGCATGGTCCGTAAAAGCGCGGGCAATCGATATTTAGTTCGCTAAAAAGGAGTCAGATGTTTTATGGCTAATCTTGTCATTGTAGAATCACCAACAAAATCAAAAACTATCGGTCGTTTCTTGGGAAAAAACTATACTGTCAAGGCCTCCATGGGTCACTTGCGTGATCTTCCCAAAAGCCAGTTCGGTGTGGACGTGGATCATGATTTTGAGCCTAAGTACATCAACATCCGTGGAAAAGGTGACCTCATCAAAGAACTGAAGACCCTTGCCAAAAAAGCGGACAAGATATATCTTGCAACGGACCCTGACCGCGAAGGGGAAGCCATTGCTTGGCATCTGGGCTATTTATTGGGCGTCGATCCAGAAAGCAACTGCCGGATTTCCTTTCATGAAATCACACCTCATGCGGTCAAAGAAGCTATCAAGCATCCTGCTGCCATTGATATGGATAAGGTCGACGCACAGCAGACGCGTCGCATCCTCGATCGTATTGTCGGCTATAAGCTGTCGCCCCTTTTGTGGCGCAAGATTGCCAAAGGTCTTTCGGCAGGCCGTGTCCAGTCTGTAGCAGTCAAGATCATCTGCGACCGGCAAAAGGAAATTGATGCCTTTGAGCCGCAGGAATATTGGACGAGTTCCGTAACCCTTACGGCAGATAAACCAAGTCATAAATTTACGGCAGAGGTGACGAAAAAAGAGGGCAAAAAACTTGTCATCCATAACGAAGAGGAAGCCCGGACCGTGACCAAGGAACTGCTGAACCAGTCCTATGCCGTTGCTTCTTCGGCAGTAAAGGACAGGATCCGCCGCCCCATAGCTCCTTTTACGACCAGTTCCCTTCAGCAGGAAGCGGTCAAGCGGCTTAATTTTACAACGAAAAAGACCATGATGCTGGCCCAGCAGCTTTATGAAGGCATTGCCCTTGAAAAAAGGACTCCTGTCGGCCTCATTACCTATATGCGTACGGACTCTGTCCATCTGGCCAGTGTTGCCGTTGCGGAAATTCGCAATTATATCGGCGAGGTTTATGGCGATGCCTACTTGCCGAAAAAGCCAAACGTATACAGCAGCCGTAAGAATGCCCAGGAGGCCCATGAAGCCATCCGTCCGACCTCGGTCATGCGTACCCCCGATGAGGTTGCGCCCTATCTTGAACGGGATCAGCTGCGGCTTTACCGCCTGATTTGGGAACGGACCGTATCCTGCCAAATGGCACCCAGCGTCAGTGAGGTCACAACCCTCATCATTAACGGCGGGCCCTACGAACTGCGCGCTTCCGGATCTGTTGTTAATTTTGATGGTTTCCTGACTTTGATGGATAAAAAGGAACTTGCCGGGGAAAAGACAAAGAAGGTTCCACACCTTAAGGAGGGGACGCCCCTTACCCTCATTTCCGTCGATGATGCCATTCAGCATTTTACGGAACCGCCTGCCTATTTCACGGAAGCTACCTTAGTCAAGGAACTGGAAGAAAAGGGAATTGGACGGCCAAGTACTTATGCCACCATCATCCAGACCATCCTTTCCCGCGGTTATGTAGCCAAGGAGGCAAAAAAAGTCATGCCGACGGAATTGGGCATGACGACCATTGAACTTTTGACCCAATATTTCCCCAATCTGATTGATGTGCCCTTTTCTGCTCATATGGAAAATGAATTGGATGCCATCAGTGAGCACAAGACTAAAAAGGAAACTGTCCTCAAGGAGTTCTATGGGCCCTTTGAAAAGGAACTGGAAATTGCCGACCGTGAAATTCCTGTAAAACCTCAGGAAGTCATTGTAAGTGATGTAAAGTGTGAGAAGTGCGGCCGTATGATGGTCGTAAAAACAGGGCGTCATGGAAAGTTCCTTGCCTGCCCTGGATTTCCGGAATGCCGCAACACGAAACCTTATTACGAAAAAATTGGCGTCGCCTGCCCGCTCTGCGGTCATGATCTGATTGTAAGAAAAACCAAGACAGGACGGACTTTTTATGGCTGTTCCCATTATCCGGAATGTCATTTTACAAGCTGGGATAAGCCCATCAACGAAACATGTCCCCTTTGCGGTCATATCATGCTGGAAGCGGTTCAGCGCGGCGGGAAGGTCGTGCACCACTGCAGCAATCCTGAGTGTCCAAACAGCGGCGCCAAAAAGAGCGGACTAAAGAAAGTCAGTGCCAAGGCCGCTCTTGCGAAAACAGAAGGAACCGCTGAAAAAACAGTGAAAAAAACGACTGCAAAAAAAACAACAACGGCCAAAAAGACTGCCGTAATGAAGACCGCGTCTACCAAGAAGACCGCTTCCACTAAAAAGACCGCCGTGAAAAAAACTGGAAAGGAATGAAAGAAACTATGACTGTTCATGTGATTGGTGCGGGCCTTGCAGGCAGTGAGGCCACATGGCAGCTTGTATCGCGGAAAATCCCTGTCAAGCTGCACGAAATGCGTCCCAAAAAATCAGATCCTGCTCACCATACGGCATATTACAGTGAGCTTGTCTGCAGCAATTCCCTACGGGCCGATAACATTGAAAATGCCGTCGGCCTTTTAAAGGAGGAAATGCGGCGGTTGGACTCCCTCATCATGGCTCAGGCGGACGCACACCGCGTCCCCGCTGGCGGGGCATTGGCTGTCGACCGTATGGGTTTTGCCCAAGGAGTTACGGAAGCCATCAGGAATCATCCGCTCGTGACAGTCATTGAAGAGGAAACAATCGATCTTTCCTTTCCAGAAGAAGATTACGTCATTGTAGCAACAGGCCCCCTTACGAGTGAACCCTTATCTGGCGCAATCCAGAATCTTGTTTCCCAGGACTATTTCCATTTCTTTGACGCAGCCGCGCCTATTGTGACCTTGGAATCCATCAACGAGGAGATTGCCTATAAGGCATCCCGTTATGGAAAAGGGGAGGCCGCCTATTACAACTGCCCTTTGAACAAAGAGGAATACCTGCGTTTTTGGGAAGCTCTGCGCACAGCCGAAGTGGCCGACGTAAAGGACTTTGAACATGGGATGGTCTTTGAAGGCTGCATGCCGATTGAAGAAATGGCCGTTCGCGGCGAGGATACCATGCGATTTGGTCCCTTGAAACCGGTTGGGCTTCCCGATCCCCGAACGGGGGAAGATCCCTATGCCGTTGTCCAGCTGCGTCAGGATAATGGGGCAGGGAGCCTCTTTAACATGGTTGGTTTTCAAACGCATTTGCGTTGGCCAGAGCAAAAACGAGTTTTCCGGATGATTCCCGGCCTTGAAGAGGCTGAATTTATCCGCTATGGTGTGATGCATAAAAATTCTTACCTCAATTCACCGCTTCTTCTCGATGCCGATTACAGCCTGAGGAGTCATCCTCACCTTTATTTTGCCGGTCAGATGACAGGTGTGGAAGGGTATGTGGAATCGGCAGCCTCCGGCCTTGCTGCAGGCATCTACCTTTCCCGTACCCTTTCTGGAAAGGCAAAGCTTCTTTTCCCCAGGGAAACGGCCATTGGTGCCCTGTCTCATTACATCAGCAATCCAGAAGTCAAGCATTTCCAGCCCATGAATATTAATTTTGGACTCATTGCCCCGTGGGACGGTCCACGTATCCGTGGTAAAAAAGAGAAGAATCACGCCATCGCGATGAGAGCACTGGATATTTTGGAAAATTATAAAAATTTGTTGCACAATTAACTTATATGTGCTAGTATGAATTATCAGGATTTTACCTACAATTTCATGAATGGGGGAGGTGCTTGCCATGAATAATGTACTGGACCCAATGGCTGAGCGTTTTCTTCGTTATTTGCGTGTAGAACGCAATGATTCCCCCAATACAATCCTGAACTACAAAGATGACCTGATTGCTTTTTCCGTGTTTTTGTCAGGTCGGGGGAAAGCTACTTGGCTTGAGGTATCCCTTCTTGATATCCGTTCTTATCTCGCCCAGCTTCATCGGGAGGAAAAGGCGAGACGAACTATTGCCCGACGCATTTCTTCCCTGCGGTCCTTTTATCGATATCTCATGCGTGAAGGCCTTACGGACAAGAATCCCTTTACCAAGGTCAAGACCCCAAAACTCGAAAAAAAACTGCCTGTTTTTTTAGAGGAGTTCGAGATGAATCATCTCTTGGAGCTGCCTGATCTTTCTACGGAGCTAGGTCAGCGGGATCGGGCACTGCTGGAGTTTCTCTACTCAACAGGCTGCCGCGTGTCGGAGCTTGTGGGACTGACGTTGACCCGTTTGGACCTATCCAATCGCTATGCCCTACTTTTGGGAAAGGGCCATAAGGAACGGATCGTTCCCTTAGGTCATCCCTGTATTAGGGCCATGAACGCTTACTTGACAGGAGCTCGGCGCGTACTCATGGAAAAGTATGAAGTCCCTTCTCATGACTTCATCTTTGTCAATCATCGAGGTACGCCTCTTACAGCACGCAGTGTGAGACGTATCCTTGACCGTTATGTGGAAATGGCGTCCATTCAAAAACACGTCAGCCCTCATACGATTCGGCATACTTTTGCCACACATCTACTCGATCACGGAGCGGATTTGCGCTCCGTTCAAGAACTGCTTGGACACGCAAGTTTATCAACAACGCAGATTTACACGCATGTCACAGCGGACCGAATTGCATCGGTGTATAAGAAACATCATCCAAGAGCGTAATGGGAGGAGACAGCATGCTGGCATTATTAGAAAAAACAAGAATGATCAACAAGCTTCTGCAGAACACGGAAGTCATCAGCTACAAAAAGATGGCCGAAGTCCTCAAGGACGTCATCAAGGCCAATATCTACATTGTTTCCAGTGAAGGTGAACTGCTGGGCTATTCAATCCTTGATGGATTTGAATGTGAACTGATGATCAAAAAGGTCCTTGACGTTGGCCGTTTTCCTGAAAATTATGTAAAGTGGCTGGAACAGATTCGTGAGACCTCTTCCAACTATCGACTTGTCAAGAATATGTGTGCCTTCAGTGATGATACCAAATGTCTTTTTGAAAGCAAATATACAACGGTTGTCCCTATCTTTGGAAACGGGGTCCGTCTAGGTACACTGATCCTTGGAAAGTTCAAGAAGGAGTTCATCGATTCCGATTTACTCCTGTCAGAATATGCAGCTACTGTCATCGGCATGCAGCTGCTCCATGACAAGGCTGTACACATCGAGGAAGCCTCCCGTAAAAAGGCTATGGTTCAGATTGCTTTTTCAAATCTGTCCTACAGCGAACTGGAAGCCATCTCTGAAATCCTGAAGGCACTGCCAGGGGATGAAGGCCTTCTGGTAGCCAGTAAGATTGCTGACCAGGCCGGTATTACGCGCAGCGTCATCGTCAATGCCCTGCGTAAGTTTGAAAGCGCGGGCGTCCTCGAGACCGAATCCCTGGGAATGAAAGGAACTTATGTCCGTATCCTCAATGAATATCTGCGGGATGGTCTAAAAGAACATCGAAAATAATCTGCATCAAGGGTGCTGGTCTATTCGGCACCCTTGCTTTTTATCTGAAGGGCAGCGGACAGTTCCGCGTCATGCTTCCTTATGTTGTTTCAGAAAGGAATACCATTATGCTTTCCCTTGATGCAACCATTATCTACCGCATCCCGGCCCTGCTTATGGCCCTTACGGTTCACGAATATGCCCATGGTGCCATGAGCACGCATTTGGGTGACCCAACCCCAGGTGCGCAGGGGCGCCTTACGATGAATCCTTTGGCCCATTTGGATATCATCGGAACCTTGGTCCTGCTTCTTGTCGGTTTTGGTTGGGCCAAACCTGTCATGGTCGACTCAAGATATTATCGGCACCCCCGACATGACATGATGAAGGTGGCCCTTGCTGGACCCTTGGCCAATTTGTTTCTCTGTTTCCTGGCCCTTTCACTGGACGGATTTTTCCTGCGCTATTTTGCTTCCCGAACGTTTTACAGCGTCCATTTTTTCCTGCAGTGGCTAAGCTTATACAATGTTTGGTTTGCCTTCTTCAATTTGGTGCCTCTCCCACCTTTGGATGGATTCAAGGTCCTGAGCTATTTCTTATCGCCCAGTGCGCAATATCGCTATGCCAATCTTGTTGGGCCTTATTCGAACCTTATCTTGATTGTCCTGTGTTTTACAGGTATAATTGGAATCATCATCAGTCCTCTTGCAACGCTTTATCTTCGTTTGGCCAGTGAAGTCAGCTATCTTCTGCTGACGCCTTTTGCCTTTTTCCTGCCGTAAGGGAAGCGGCCTTGCGTTACGGGGGACAGCTTGTGGGGGATTGCGTTTTATGTCGGAAGCCTTGACCGTCAAACTGCCTGATTTTGAAGGACCGCTGGACCTGCTTGTCCATCTCATTGAAAAAGATAAAGTCGATATCTACGATATCCCCATCGTATCAATTACGCAGCAGTATATCTCATACATCAATGAGATGCAGGTCTATGACCTTGATATGGCAAGTGAGTTTCTACTCATTGCAGCGATGCTGCTTCAAATTAAATCCCGTATGCTCCTGCCAAAGGATGATGCGGAAGAGGATGAAGAGAACGATCCGCGGGACATGCTCGTAGAAATGCTTGTTCTCTACCAAAAGTTCAAGAAAAGGGCTGGACTCCTTAGGGAATGCCTTACGGAATCCCGCCTTTTTGCTGTTCGGGCACCTATGAAGCTGGATACAGGGACAAGAAAGATCAAGTCCTACACCATGGCCGATCTGCTTCGCACCCTGATCAGGATGATTCCTGCTCCAGACGAGCGCCCGGCTGTTATTCCGCGGCAGGAGTTCCATGTCCAGGACAAAATGGAAGAAGTTCTCCACCTTCTGAGAAAAAAGAAAAGTAAAAAACAGAAACTGGCTTTTACCGACTTTATCCATGCCAGACATAATCGGAGTGAAACCATTGCTGCCTTTCTGGCCCTTTTAGAACTGCTGCGCCTAAAGCAGATTTCCATTCAGCAGGATGGCGCCTTTTCCCCTATCTATATTACAGAACGAAAGGAGACCGCTCATGGCGATATCGAAACTGGGACAGCTTGAAGCCTTGCTTTTCGCCGCTGGTGACCCCCTATCCCTTGACAGGATAGCCAGTGCGCTTCATCTTTCGCTGAATGAAGCCGATGATCTCTTGAGTCTGCTTTCAACGTCCTATCAAGAGGAGGATCGGGGCCTTACACTAAGGCGAGTCGCTGGGGGCGTTCAGGCGGTCACTAAAAAAGAGGCCATTAGTGTGATCCGGGATCTTTACGAAAAGCAGGAACAGAAGATTTCGAACGCAGCTATGGAAACTCTCGCCATTGTGGCTTATAAACAGCCGGTTACCAAAAGTGAGATTGAAGCCATTCGTGGGGTCAAGGTTGATGGGGTTGTTAGTACCTTGACGGAGATGGAACTCATTATGGAAGTTGGCCGCAAGGAAGTCATGGGGCGGCCTATTTTATATGGCACGACAGAAAAGTTTCTTATGACCTTTGGCCTTGAATCCCTCTCTGCGTTGCCGGAACTGCCTGAAGAACTTCTGGATGGGGTCTTTAAAAGGGAAGAGGCGGCGGACATAGGAAGAGATAAAGAATCTGTACATGAGGAAGGAGTACCCAGTCTGGACCAGACGGGGCATGAATAAATGACGGAAGTACAAGTTGAACGGCTGCAGAAAATGATGGCAGCCTCTGGCGTTGCAAGCCGCCGGGAGTGTGAAAAGATCATCCTGCAAGGACGGGTCACCGTGAATGGCAAGCCCGTGATAGAACTTGGAACAAAGGTCTCTCCTACGGATCGGATCCTCATTGACGGGCGTCCCTTGCGCAAGGAAAGACACCGTTATTTCCTGCTCAATAAACCGCCTGCCGTCATGACCACCATGAAGGACCCGCGGGGCCGCAGGACGGTCGCCGAGCTGATGGATAAGGAACGGGAACGCGTCTATCCAGTGGGCCGTTTGGATTTCATGACGGAGGGCCTTCTCATTATGACGAATGATGGCGCCTTGGCCCAAGGCATGACCCACCCCAGTTATCACATCAATAAGACCTATGAAGTCGTTGTCGACGGGCACGTTGAAGAAGAAAAGCTGGACAAGCTGAGGACGGGTATCCGTCTGTGTGATGGGATGACAGCGCCTGCCCTCGTGGAGGTCAAACGCTATGATTCCCGTCGTGATCAGTCAATTTTTGAAGTCACCATTCACGAAGGACGCAATCGCCAGGTTCGGCGCATGTGCGAAGCCATTGGCTATCCTGTGAGGAAACTCAAACGGACTCAGGTCGCTTTCCTTTCTTTACAGGGTGTCAAAAAAGGAGCCTATCGCGAATTGACAGATGATGAAGTCGTGCATTTGAAGAAGCTGGTGATGCATCATGAATAAGGTCATTATCATTGGCGGCGGGGCGGCGGGACTTTTGGCGGCAATCTCTGCAGCCCAGAGGGGAGCCGACGTAACTATCCTGGAGCGAATGGAACGGGCTGGCAGGAAGCTCATGATTACGGGGAAAGGGCGCTGCAATATCACCAATCACTGCACGATGGATGAGATGATTGCCCATATCCCGGGTAATGGCAAATTCCTTTTCGGTGCTTTTCATCGCTTTACCAATGAAGATATGATTGCTCTTTTGGAAAGCCATGGACTAAAAACCAAAGTGGAGCGGGGAGGCCGCGTCTTTCCCCAAAGCGATAAAGCTTCCGATGTAGTTCGGACTCTGGAAGGAATCCTTTATGGACTTGGAGGAAAGATTTTCTTTCACCGCCGAATCACGCAGCTAGCGTGTCAAGAAGGTAAGGTCAGTGCCGTATATGATACAGATGGTCGCTATTATGAAGCTGATGCCTTTATCATTGCGGCAGGAGGGGCTTCCTATCCGCGAACTGGATCAACGGGGGACGGCTATGACCTTGCCCAGCAAGCTGGCCACACCATTATTGCGCCGAGTCCTGCTTTGGTTCCCTTGAATTGCGACCTGGGGGACATGAAGGCCCTCCAAGGCCTATCCCTGCGCAATGTAGAGGCTTCCCTTTGGGATAAAGGAAAGCTGGTAGGAAAGGAATTTGGCGAAATGCTCTTTACTCATTTTGGAGTCAGCGGACCCATTATTCTTACCCTTTCCCGGGAAGCGGCGCGTTATTTCAAAGCCCATCCGCAAGGCTTTTTGAATCTTTCCATCGACCTTAAGCCGGCGCTTACCCGGGAGCAGCTTGACGCGCGGCTTCAGCGGGATTTTCAGAAATACAGCCGCAAAGGCCTCAAAGCGGGCATGCACGACTTGCTGCCCCAGGCCCTTATCCCCTTTGTCATAGAAGAGGCCTGTTTGGTGCCTGAGCAGCCTGTCAATCAGCTGACACGCAAGGAACGCCTTCGTCTCGTTGATGTCCTCAAGGGTTTTCCCCTTCCGGTTACGGGGACGCGCCCTCTTGAAGAAGCCATTGTTACAAGCGGCGGCGTAAGCATCAAGGAAATCTCACCATCGACCTTTGCTTCCAGGCTTTACCCGAATCTCTTTTTTGCCGGTGAAGTCATGGATGTAGATGGCTTTACAGGCGGTTATAATCTGCAGGCGGCTTTTTCCTCCGGCTATGTAGCGGGAAAAGAAGCAGCTGAACTTTGAAAAGAGGAATGACATTGAAAAAGATCATCATTGCTATAGATGGCCCTGCGGGAGCAGGGAAAAGCACGATTGCAAAGAAAGTCGCTGCCAGTCTTGGCTATGCCTATATCGATACAGGGGCCATGTATCGTGCTGTGACCCTTTCCTGCCTAACTGCAGGACTTTCTCTTACAGAATCGGCTGCGACTCAAATGGCCCAAGGCATCAAGATTTCTTTCCGCTATGAAGATGGCCGGAACCAGGTCTATCTCAATGATCACGAAGTTACAGATGCCATTCGTAGCCTTGAAGTTTCCCGGAATGTTTCACAGGTCAGTGCCTATGGCGGCGTTCGCACAGCAATGGTTGCTCAGCAGCGGAAGATGGGAAAAAACGGTGGGATTGTCATGGATGGACGTGATATTGGCACGGTCGTCTTTCCGCATGCCCAGCTTAAGGTCTTTTTGACTGCCTCCGTGGAAGAACGGGCTCGCCGGCGCTTTGAGGAACTTAAGGTGAAGGGGGAGACTGTTTCTTTGGAAGACCTTAAAAAGAGAATCAGTGAGCGGGATCGTTTAGATGAGACAAGGGCGATTTCTCCTCTCAAAAAGGCAAATGATGCAGTGCTCATTGATTCTACACAGATGTCCATTCAGGAAGTCGCGGAAACAATCCTGTCCTTGGCTAAAAAGGAGAGATGAATCTCATGTGGTACCGATTTGTACAGCTGCTTTTTAGAGTACTGTTTTCCATCTTTTTCCGTTTGGAGACCATTGGCCGCGAAAACATTCCTCACGAAGGACCTGTTGTCATCGCTTCCAATCATGTCAGTCTCCTTGATCCTCCTATGATTGGAACGGCGGCTTCAAGACCCATTCACTTTATGGCCAAATCAGAACTTTTTGTTCCTGTTCTAGGAACGCTTTACCGCTCCTTGGGCGCCTTTCCGGTCCATCGCGGGGCTGCCGATACGCATGCCATTCGTCATGCCTTGAAACTTCTGAAAGACCGTAAGGTCCTTGGAATCTTTCCAGAAGGGCACAGGATCCGGACGGGAAAGCTCGGAAAAGCAGAACCAGGTGCCATGGCGATTGCCATCAAGGGAAAGGCACAAGTAGTCCCCACAGCCATCCTAGGGTCCAACCTGGGAGCTCAAAAAGGCTTCTGGCCCCATATCAAAGTTGTTTTTGGTCAACCTATTTCTGTCTTTGGGGCTGAAGGTAGTAAAAAAGATACGGAAGCCTTTACGGAGGAACTGATGGGTGAAATATCCCGTCTCATCAAGGAAAATGGGGGCATTTGAGCCATGCAGATCATTGTCGCAGATCCCTGTGGATTTTGTTATGGAGTAAAACGTGCGATAGACATTGCACAAATGAACGTAAAAGGATATAATACTAGTATTGCCACCCTAGGTGAAATTGTTCATAACCCTCGGGTTGTGGAATCGCTCGCGCAAAAAGGTGTACAATGCAAGGAAACACTGGCCGATTTTTCCGCTGGTGATACGGTTATCTTTCGTTCCCATGGTGCAGCTCCTCAAATTTATGAGGAAGCCGAACAAAAAGGACTTAAGATCATTGATGCCACTTGCCCCCATGTGCGGAAAGCACAAAAGACAGCCGCCGCCCTTTCCAAGGAAGGTCGGTTTGTCATCATCATTGGGGAGAAGCGTCATCCTGAGGTGCAAAGTATCAAGGCTTGGGCAGGTAAGGATTCTCTGGTCATCGAAACAGCTGATGACCTGGAATCTCTTCCTGTAAGAGATAAGTTTGGTGTAGTGAGCCAGACGACTTTTGAGGCAGGGAAGTTTAACCTTCTGCTTCATCTGTCGCAGGAGAAACGATCTGGTGACTACAAAGTGGAAAGGACCATCTGTACAGCCACTGCTGAACGTCAGGAAGCAGCAAGGAAACTTGCTGGAAACTGTGACGCGTTCTTTGTCTTTGGCGGAAAAAACAGTGCCAACACACGCCATTTGGCGGAACTTGCACGCCCTATCAATCCCCGAACCTATCTTTTGCAGGACGCTAGCGAGATTACCTTATCCATGCTTGCCGGAGCAGAAAAAATTGGCATTACTGCTGGTGCATCTACACCGCAGGAAATTATTGAGGAGGCTATTGTAGCTATGGAAACGATGGAAGAACTGTTGGGACAAGAAGAAAGCATGAAACTGCACATTGGTATGATTGTTGAGGGCACGGTCATCGACGTAACCAAAGATGAAGTGGTTGTTAACTTTGGTTACCAGAGCGAAGGTTCCGTACCCTTTGACCAATGGGTTCAGGGTGGTACCAAGGAAACCGTCGCTCCCACTGTAAATAAAGGCGATAAGGTCACGCTGAAAGTCATTGCCAGCGAAAATCAGGATGGTCTCGTTGTTCTTTCCAAGACGAGAGCTGAAGCTGACCAGGCTTGGCTGAAACTGCCGGAAGAATTCACTGATGAAAAGAAAGTGGTTACCGTTAAAGGCCTGCGTGCCGTTAAAGGCGGCCTGACCGTTGCCTATGAAGGCCTAACAGGATTCATCCCTGCTTCTCACCTTGATCTTAGACATGTGGATGATGTCAAGGAATATGAAGGTAAGGAACTTGAAGTTTCCCTTCTTGAAATCAACCCTGAAAAGAAACGTCTTGTCTTCTCCCGCAGAAATGTCCTGAGAGAAGAACGTGCTGCCAGAAACGCTGCCTATAAGGAAGAACGCGCTCGCCGTGAAGAAGAACGCAAGGAAGCCATGGATAAGGCTTTTGAAACCTTCCATGAAGGTGAAACTGTTGAAGGGACGATTCGGAGCATCGTCGATTTCGGGATGTTCGTTGAAATTGCACCTTTTGTTCAGGGCCTTGTTCATATCTCTGAAATTTCCTGGGATCGTAGCGTCAAACCGGCCGATCTCTACAAAGTCGGTGACAAAGTTGAAGTCTACATCAAAGGCCTCGACGCTGAAAAAGGCCGTATTAGCCTTTCTGTTAAAGCGCTTCAGGAAGATCCTTGGCAGGCTGCTGCAAAGAACATCCATGTCGGTGACATTGTTACCGGTACGGTTCTTCGCTTCCTTCCCTTCGGTGCGATTGTCAAATTGAATGATAAGAACGAAGGCATGATCCACATCTCCGAAATTTCCGAACAGCGTATCGAAAAACCGGAAGATGTTCTGGAAGTTGGTCAGGAAGTCAAGGTCAAGGTTCTGCGTGTTGACACGGAACATAAGAAGATTGCCCTCAGCATCACCAAAGCAAAGGAAGATGCTGAAAAGGCTGAAATGAGCCAGTACCTAGGCAAAAAAGGCGCTCTCTCCCAGGATCTGGGTGAAAAACTCGCTGAGGTAGAAAACGAAGCCAACTAATTAAAGGAGTCTCCAATGAAAAGCCGGGAAAGTCGTAAGCTCGATCATATCCGATACGCACTTTGTGTCGGGGATGGGCCTTGCGCTTCCGGCTTTTCTGACGTTCATTTGCTTCATCATTGCCTGTCAGGCATCTGCCGTAATGAGGTGGACCTGACTTGCTTACTGCCAGGCCTGCCCGCTCTGGCCCATCCGATTATCATCAATGCCATCACAGGCGGGGCAGACGCGGTCGCAAAAATCAATGAATCACTGGCCATTGTCGCCCGCGAAACGGGTTCAGCCATGGCCGTTGGTTCCCAATTTGGTACGGTGCGAACGGGGCTTCATCGAGATAGCTATACGATTGTCCGAAAGTGCAATCCCAAGGGGCTCATCTTTGCTAATTTAAGTGCTTTTGCCTCTGTAGAGCAGGCAAAGGCCGCTATTGACATGATTTCTGCCGACGCCCTTCAGATTCATTTGAATCCTGCCCAGGAACTTGCGATGGAAGAAGGGGATCGGGACTTTTCGAACTGCCTATCTCATATAGAAGCTATGGTACAAGGTGTTGGGGTCCCTGTTATTGTCAAGGAAACAGGCTGCGGCATGGCCAAAAAAGAGGCCCAGGACCTCCTTGATGTTGGCGTAACACTCCTTGATATTGGTGGGGCAGGGGGAACCAATTTCCCTGCCATCGAGCATCAGCGTTACCCAGAAGGCAATGAAGAGCTCTCGGAATGGGGCATCCCCACGGTCCTGTCCCTGCTATCCGTCGTACAGACGGTTGGTTGGGGAAATGGGGTCATTGCCTCAGGAGGCATCAGGAGCGCCCTTGATGTGGTCAAGGCCCAGGTCCTTGGGGCTTCAGCGGTTGCCATGGCAGGTAATCTGCTGCAAAAGATTCAGCAGGAAGGAACTGAGGAAACCATTCATTTTCTGCAGCGGTTGCTGAACAAGGTTCTTGACTTTTATACCCTTCTTGGCTGCAGAACCTTCAGGTATCTTCACGAGGCGCGATATTATCTAACCGGCGAGACGGCCCAAGCTGTTTCATGGCTCCGGAAGTATGACCAGAATGATTGAAAGAGGAATCCTATATGAGTAAACCCATTGTTGCCATTGTCGGCAGACCGAATGTCGGCAAGTCAACTTTATTCAATATTTTTGCGGACAGCCGCATCTCCATTGTGGAAGATACGCCGGGTGTCACGCGGGACCGGCTTTATGCCGAAGCAGAATGGCTCGACCGCCGCTTCATGATGGTCGATACGGGCGGGATTGAAATTGCCAATACCGACTCCATTGCCGTTTCCATCCGGGAGCAGGCTAAGATTGCCATCAAGGAAGCCGATGTCATCCTCTTTGTCTGTGACGCCCGTACAGGGGTTACGACAGAAGACCAAGAAGTGGCCAAACTGATCCGTATGGCCCAAAAACCGGTCGTCCTTGCTGTTAATAAAGCCGATACGCCGACCCAGGAACTGGAAGCCTATGAATTCTATAACCTGGGCATTGGAGAACCCTATATGATTTCGGCGTCCAACCGACTTAACCTCGGCGACCTGCTTGATGCCGTTGTATCCCACTTTCCTGATGAGGATGAATCCGATGATGATGATCATGATGACGTCATCAAGGTTGCAATCATTGGACGACCGAATGTGGGCAAATCCTCCATCTTCAATGACATCATTGGGCAGACCCGCTCCATCGTCAGCGATGTGGCAGGGACAACCCGTGATGCCATTGACGTTCCTGTCATGAAGGATGGTCAGACTTACCTCTTCATCGATACGGCAGGGATGCGCCGCAAAGGGAAAATCGATGAACCGATTGAAAAGTACAGCATTATCCGTACCCTACGTGCAGTGGACCGTTCCGATGTTGTCCTCATGGTCCTCGATGCCGTTGATGGCGTTACCGAACAGGATAAAAAGATTGCAGGCTATGCCCACGAGGCAGGCAAGGGTATTGTCCTTGTTGTCAATAAGTGGGATCTGTATCAAAAGGATGAGATGTCAACTGTTCATTATACGGAAACTATTCGAAAAGAACTCATCTTCATGCCTTATGCCAATGTCGTTTATGTTTCGGCCCTGACGCAGCAGCGCATCAGCCGCCTGCCCGATCTTATCAAAGATGCGGCCGAAGCTAATGCCATGCGGATTTCAACATCCGTCCTCAATCAGGTTGTGACCGATGCCGTGGCTATGAACCAACCGCCCATGGAAAAGGGCAAGCACCTGAAAATTCTTTATGCAACCCAGGTCAAGGTCAAACCGCCGACCTTCGTGATTTTCTGCAATGAACCGGAAATCATGCACTTTTCCTACCAGCGTTACCTTGAAAATAAGCTGAGGGAAGCCTTTGGATTCCAAGGAACGCCCATCAATCTCATTGTACGCGGTAAGAATGAAGATAACTGACCCATAAGGAAGGCGCATTGGAATGAGTGTATTGTTAGGAGCTCTTATCGGGTATTTCATGGGGTCCATTCCTTGTGGCCTCGTATTTGTAAAAGCCATCTGCGGCATTGATATTAGGCAGTACGGAAGCCATAATATTGGGACGACGAACGTCTTTCGAACGGTCGGTGCGCGCATGGCTTCCCTGGTCCTATTGGGGGATCTGGGCAAGGGCGTTGTGGCTCTTTTGTTGGTTAGCCGTTTTGTGTCCACTGACCTTTGGCCGCAGCTTGCTTGTGCAGCTGCCTCCATCTTGGGGCACAGTTTTTCCTGTTTCCTCCATTTTAAAGGCGGACGAGGCGTTGCTACCGGGCTTGGTGTCCTGCTTTATTTCATGCCTGATGTTTCTGTTTTTGCCCTCACCGTATGGCTTGCCATCGTCTTTGTCACACGCTATGTCTCGTTGGGTTCCATTGTGGCTGCCTTTTGCGCACCTCTTGGCGCCTATTATTTAGGCTACGATCTTCCTCTTGTTATTTTTACGGCAATCATCGCTGCTGTTGTCATTGTCCGCCATTATGAAAATATGGTCCGACTCTTTCACGGCACGGAAAACAAAATTCGGGAAGGTCATCTGTCCGTGAAAGATAAAAAATAAGGAGGAAACCATGTCCATCGCTGTAATTGGTGCAGGAAGCTGGGGAACCGTCCTTTCGAAAATCCTTGCTGATAATGGCCATGACGTCGTGCTTTGGGCTCGGAATCCAGAAAAAGCCGCGCTCATTGAACAGACGCGGATCAATAACGATTATCTGCCAGACCTTACGCTTTCACCATCCATTCATGTAACCCATGATTTTCAATGGGTGGGAACAGCGGAGGTCCTTGTCTTTGTTGTCCCATCAAAGGGGATGGGGACTGTATGCAGTGACCTTTCCAGGGTTACGAAAGGGAAAGGAAAGATCCTTCTTACCTGTACAAAAGGATTCTCTCGGGAAACGGGAAAGCTGATGTCGGATGTGTTGGAACGCTATTTTCCTGAGGCACAGGCCATCGCAGCATTAAGCGGCCCCAATCTTGCTAAGGAACTTGCCCAAAAGCAGCCAAGTGCTTCCGTCATCGCCTCAAAAGATCCAAAGGCAGCAAAAATCCTGCAGGATCTGTTCCTCAATGGATATTTTCGGCCCTATATTTCAGACGATATCCTTGGCGTTCAGTTATGCGGTGCCCTGAAAAACTGCTATGCCCTTGTGACAGGGATGATTTCGGGTCTGGGGCTTGGTGAAAACAGTCAGGCAGCTCTCATTACCCGAGCCCTTGCAGAAATGACAAGACTTGGGCTTAAATTGGGAGCCCATCAGGAAACTTTTGCCGGGCTAAGTGGAATCGGAGATCTTGTCGCGACCTGCACAAGTCCTTTGAGCCGCAACCATACGGCAGGCACCTTGCTTGCCCAAGGAAAAGCTGCCAAGGACATAGAGCAAGGGACCCATATGGTCATTGAAGGCATGAGTACGACAAAGACCGTTTATGCCCTTTCTCACAGACTTGGTGTCGAAATGCCTATTATCGATCAACTTTATGAAGTTCTGTACCATCATAAGGAAATCACTCTTGCGGCCCATGATCTTATGTCACGATCGGGGAAGAAAGAGTGGAACTAATTATTGAATTATGATATAATGTCCTTCTAGAAAGGATAAACATTCTTTGGAAAAGGATAGATGCAACATGACAAACGAAAAAAAATCAGAGTTCTATTTAGTCAGAGAGGAAATCCTACCTGAAGCCATCAAAAAAACCATTATGGTCAAGGAAATCCTCAAACGCGGTAAACTTAAGACTGTCAATGAAGCTGTTGCAAAGGTTGGGCTAAGCCGTAGTGCATACTACAAATACAAGGATTACGTCTTTCCCTTCTATGATGCAAGTCGTGAAAAGGTCATCACTATTTCCCTGCTCCTGGAACACAAACCAGGTGTTCTTTCTAGCGTTCTCAACACAATTGCCGCTGATGGGGGAAGTGTTATCACGATCAACCAAGGTGTTCCCCTGCAGGGTGTTGCCAACACAACCATTTCCGTGGAAACAAAATTCCTCACCATCGATATGGAGGCCCTTTTGGATAAGGTTCGCCTCATCGAAGGAGTAAAACGGCTGGACGTGCTTGGTCAGGTCGATTAAAGGGGTCCTTATTTTGAAAAAAGAAATCAATATTGGGCTTTTGGGCACAGGAACCGTCGGTGGAGGCGTGATTCTTGTCCTAAAAGATCATGAAGCGCTCATTACGGAACGGGTGGGGACACCTATCCGTATCAAAAAGGTGTTGGCAAGGCATCCGGAAAAGGTGCATGCTTTGGATCCGTCCCTGCCAGTTGTCACGGATATCGAAGAAATCACCGGTGACCCTGATATTGATATTGTTGTTGAACTGATTGGCAGGGAGCATCCTGCCCTTGAGTACATGAAAAAAGCCTTATTGGCCGGTAAGAACGTTGTTACGGCCAATAAGGATGTTGTGGCTGTTCACGGGAAAGAACTCTTTGAGTTGGCAGCAGCCCACCATGTCGATTTTCTTTTTGAGGCATCGGTGGCTGGGGGAATCCCCATTATTCGACCGCTGAAAGAATCCTTGGCAAGCAACCGGATTTCCCTCATTATGGGAATTATCAATGGGACGACGAACTACATGCTGACCCGGATGACTGAAGAGCATATGGATTTTACAGAAGTGCTCAAACAGGCACAGGAAAAAGGTTATGCCGAGTCGGATCCAACCGCTGATATCGGTGGCTTTGATGCAGCGCGAAAAATTGCCATCCTTTCTTCCATTGCCTTCAATACACGGGTCCATTTGGATGAAGTCGAAATTGAAGGTATTGAAAAGATCTCCCTTCGTGATATCGTCTATGCAGAGGAACTGGGCTACACCATCAAACTCTTGGGAATCGCCAAGCAGTTGAAAAATGGGAAGATTTCTGTGGGGGTCCATCCAACGATGCTTCGTAAGAATCACCCGCTTGCGTCGGTGGATGATGTCTTTAATGCCGTCTATATCGAAGGTCAGCCCATTGGTGAGGCCATGTTTTATGGCCGCGGTGCCGGCCGTTTTCCGACGGCCAGTGCGGTGTGCGGAGATATCATTGAATGTGCCCGTAACATCCGTGAAGGATGCAATGGCAGGGTTGGCTGTACCTGCTATGAAGAGAAAGCCCTGGCGCTTAAGGAGGAAGTTTTCTCCCAGTTTTACGTGCGCCTTCTCGTCGACGAAGCGCCTGGTGTATTGGCACAGATTGCCAGTGTCTTTGGCAAACACGAGGTCAGTCTCTTCAATGTCCTGCAGACTCGTAAATTAGGTGATTTAGCAGAAATTGTTGTAATTACTCATCCTGTTTCCGTTTATGACCTGGAAGAAGCCACAAAGGAATTGGCAGTAACGAAAGTCGTCAATCGCATCAGCAACGTACTTCGCGTTGAAGATGACCAATCCATCTGTTAAGTCAGCAAAGGAGTGGAAAGTATGGACGTTCAAAAAGTCACGGTCCGAGTCCCTGCAACTTCCGCCAACTGCGGACCTGGATTTGACTGCTTAGGACTTGCCTGTTCCCTCTATAATGTATTTACTTTTGAACGGATTCCGCAGGGAATCGAAGTCTCAGGGGTAGGGGAAGGTGCCGAAATCCTTCCTTTGGGCCGCCATAATCTGGCGGTCTCTTCCTTTTATGCATTATGGGAGAAATATCAGGGAAAGGAAACGGGAATCCGCGTCACAAGCGTCATACACGTACCTGTATCAAGGGGGCTCGGAAGCAGTTCGACGGCTGTAGTGGCTGGTCTTATGGCAGCTAATGCCATGCTGGGATCACCGCTGACCAAAAAGGAACTGGTTACGGAAGCAACCCTCATTGAAGGGCATCCAGATAATGTAGCACCTGCCATCCTCGGTGGGATCACCATCAATATCATGGCCGATGACAAGGTCAAAAGCTTGCGTTTTCTGCCGGCCTGTCCTCTGGGCATGATTGTCTTGGTCCCAGCCCTTCATGTATCCACGGAAGAGGCAAGGAAGGTTCTGCCGAAAGAGATTCCTCATAAGGATGCGGTGTATTCTGCAAGCCGCGCAGCTATGCTCGTCGGCTCACTCATTACAGGACACTTTGAAAACCTTCCGGAAGCGCTGGAAGATAAGCTTCATACGCCGTATCGGCTTCCCCTGATCCCGGGGGCGTCAGAGGCCCTCAAAGGGGCTCGCGATGCCGGTGCGTACAATGCCGTCATCTCAGGATCGGGTTCGACCCTTATGGCCTATGTACCGGAGGAAAAGGATCGCTCCCGCATTGCAGAGGCTCTAGCAGCACCCTTCCGTAAGCTTGGCATTGCGTGCACCCTTCATCAGGTCAGCATAGACACGGAAGGAGCCGTTGTTTCTCTAGCAGAAGAAGCGGAAAGATTCTGATGAAGCCTCCTTTATTTTCGTGATTTCAAAAATAAGGGTTGACTTTATGGAGAATATCGAGTAAAATTATTACTGTTGTCGGGGCGTGGCGCAGTTTGGTAGCGCGCTTCCTTGGGGTGGAAGAGGTCGTGAGTTCGAATCTCGCCGCTCCGACCAATTTGTGATTTGACGCCATAAAGTTCGAAACTTTGTGGCGTTTTTTCATGCCTCTTTCAGGGTATGAACATAGCATACGGAATTGACCTTAACCGGGCTTTAGGAGGAGTTTCATCGATGAGTGAATTACAGGATAAAATCAATAAAAGGCGGACTTTTGCCATCATTTCCCATCCGGATGCTGGTAAAACGACCTTGACCGAAAAACTGCTTCTTTATGGGGGCGCCATCCATCTTGCCGGATCGGTCAAGAGCCGCAAAACAAATCGTCACGCCGTTTCTGACTGGATGGAAATTGAAAAACAGAGAGGGATTTCTGTTACAAGCAGCGTGCTCCAATTTGATTATGATGGGTACCGCGTTAATATCCTTGATACACCGGGCCATCAAGATTTCAGTGAAGATACTTATCGAACCTTGATTGCTGCCGATTCCGCGGTCATGCTGATTGATGCGGCCAAGGGCGTGGAACCACAGACGAAAAAACTCTTTTGGGTCTGCCACCGAAGAAAACTGCCGATCTTTACCTTTGTCAATAAATTGGACCGCTATGGCCGGGCCCCTATGGATCTTATGGACGAAATCGAAAAGATCCTTCATATTAATGCTTTCCCTATCAATTGGCCAATTGGGGTTGATGGGCACTATATCGGGGTCTACGACCGAATCAAAAAACAGGTGGAACTCTTTGACAATGATAACAGCCATGGCAGCAAGATCCTTAAATCAACGACGGGGGATTTAAACGATCCTGCCATCAAGGAAGCCATCGGCGAGGCCAATTATCAGACACTGCTCGATGACATTGAGCTTCTTGACCTAGCCGGTGATGAATTTGACCTCCAAAAGGTCCTGGATGGGGAACTGACGCCGATGTTCTTCGGGTCTGCCATGACAAACTTTGGTGTCCGGCCTTTCCTTGAAAAATTTCTGGAACTGTCCCCCGCGCCGCAGCCTCGCAAATTAAAGGATGGCGGTGTCGTCATGCCTGACGATGAGAATTTTAGCGCCTTCATTTTTAAAATCCAGGCCAACATGAATCCGGCCCATCGCGACCGTATCAGTTTTATGCGCATTTGCTCCGGCAAATTTGAGAAGGGCATGACCGTCTGGCACCTCCAAGGCAATCATCCAGTTAAGCTTTCCCAGCCCCAGCAATTCATGGCACAGGAACGGACGACCGTAGAAACAGCCTATCCTGGTGATATCATTGGCGTCTTCGATCCTGGCATCTTTACCATTGGGGATACCCTTACAAGTGAAAAGAATAAGATCCAATTCGAGGATTTTCCTATTTTTCCGCCTGAAATTTTTGCAAAGGTCCAGCCTAAGGATTCCCTCAAACGCAAACAGTTTGAAAAGGGTATTGTTCAACTGGCACAGGAAGGGGCCATCCAGGTGTTCCGTCAAAAGAATATTGGCATGGAAAGCTTTGTTGTAGGAGTAGTCGGTGTCCTCCAGTTAGAAGTTCTGGATTATCGCCTTAAGAATGAATACAGCGCCCAACTTCTCATGGATCGCCTGCCCTACAGTGTGGCTCGCTGGGTCTATGCTGATGATGCCGAGGCCATTCGTAATATGAAGGGCCTTGATAATGGGATGCTTGTCTATGATAAACTTGGCCGTCCCGTCGTTCTTGTTTCCAATGAATGGAATCTTAACTGGCTCTTGGAGCGGAATCCTGGTATCAATTTCACAGAAGTGCCATCTGAAGCAAGAGCCATCTAACTTATGGAAAGGAGCAGGGTATGCTCATGAAAAAGGCCATTAATATCCTTGGCGTTCCTGTTACGCCTTTTTCCATGGAAGAAGCAGTCTCCTTCCTCATGGATCGGATTGCAAAGAAGATGCCCACACAGGTGGTCACGGCTAACGCTGAAATCATCATGATGGCACGGAACGACAAACGCTATGGTACGCTCCTTCAACAGGCCGATTTGGTTCTTGCAGATGGGGCGGGAACGGTCTGGGCTGGCCGCACCTTAGGATATGAAGTCCCTGAACGGGTGGCTGGTTTTGATTTATTCGTGGAACTGATCAAAAAATCAGCTGAGGAAGGAATCAAACTCTACTTTTTTGGAGCCGCTCCTGGTATCGCAGAAGCTGCAAAAGCCAAAGCTGAGATGTTGGCTCCCGGCGTTTCCATCGTTGGCACGCGGAATGGGTATTTTTCAGAAACAGATATAGAGGAAATCATTGACGAAATCAATGCTTCTGGGGCCCAGATCTTATTTGCAGCTCTTGGCGCGCCCAAGCAGGAGTACTGGCTGCGTGATCACGCAAAACAGCTGCGGCCCCTTATCCGGATTGGACTGGGAGGATCCTTTGATGTACTTGCCGGTAAGACGACGCGGGCCCCTCACTGGATGCAGAAAGCTTCCCTGGAATGGCTCTATCGTCTTTATAAGGAACCGAGCCGAATCGGTCGTATGATGGCCCTGCCGCGTTTTGTCCTTGCTGTCCAGAAGGAAAAAAGAACCCATAAATAGACAAAGGGTGTTGAATTGTATTATAATAACCAAATAGTGGAGGTGAGGGCGTGACCCGATATACAATCATAAAGGACGGCTATCCGTTCATTTTTACAGGTCTTGCAGCGACCATCCTTGTCGGCTTTTTGGCTGATCCGGCATTTGCTGGGATTCCGCTCATCCTGACCATATACTTTGCCTATTTCTTTCGGGAACCGGACCGCCCCCTGCCGGATGATCCCCATGTCTTGTATTCCCCGGCTGATGGGACTGTCATGGCTGTCGAGGAATTCTTTGATGACGAATTTCTTCATGAGGAAGCAAAGAAGGTAACCATCTTCTTATCCGTTTTCAATGTCCATACTAATCGCGCACCTATGAAGGGCTATGTTAAATATCTGCGCTATACATGCGGCGGCTTTGAGCCCGCTTTCAAGGGATCTGCGCCCATCGTCAATGAACGCATGGCCATTGGACTTGAAAACGAACAAAGCCGTGTTCTCGTCGTCCAGATTGCGGGTATCCTTGCCCGGCGCATTGTCTCTTGGACATCGCTTGGTAAGCAGCTTCTGCAAGGGGAAACGTACGGAATGATTAAATTTGGTTCCAGCACGGAGCTTATCGTTCCTCGCGACGTAGAAATCCTTGTCAAAAAGGGAGATAAAGTCAAAGGCGGCATAACAATTATGGGGAGGCAGCAAGTACAATGAATTATAGACGCATGGTTCCAAACAGCATCAGTGGTCTCAGCATGGTCCTTGGGGTTTTATCCATCTATCTTTCCATGGATGGTGAATTTTCAAGGGCTGCCATCTTCATTATTTTAGCCGTCCTTGCAGATTCCTGCGATGGACGGGCTGCACGTCTTCTTGGCGTCAGTGGGGAATTCGGAAAGGAAATGGATTCCATTTGCGATGTTTGTTCTTTCGGAATGGCTCCTGCTGTCTTGATTTATACTTATGGTCTTACGGATCTGGGTCTTTGGGGACAAATCATTTCGTCCCTCTTCACTTTTGGCGCGGGACTGCGCCTGGCTCGTTTCAATGTCAACACGAGCGTTGTTTCTGGGTATTTTGAAGGGATGCCGGCGCCGGCTGGTGCCTGCGTCCTTGTGACCTATGTGCTTTCTGGTTATCAATTTGGGCCGATGGGGACAGCCATCCTGACGCTGTTAGTGGCAAAATTGATGTACAGTGAAGTTCGTTACCCTGATTTCAAGGGACACGGCAATCCTCTTTTCAAGGTTCCTGTCATCTTGTCTTTTGCCATTGGTCTTTATATGCTTGTAACCAATTTCCATGCTTGGCCTTTTATCATCATGTTTACCTACACGATTTGCGGGGTCCTCAACGCCATTTATGTAAAGGTTACGGGGAAAAAAGCAGGGGAGTAAGTAGGAGTCCTTCATGACGAGTTACTTTGACATCATCATGATTCCGCTTCAGGTCATGATTGTATTTTTTACCATTTACTATTTTGTCCTGTCTTTATTCGGAATCCTGCCTGGAAAAAAAGAAAAGAAAATTACAACGCCGAAGACAACCTTTGCTGTCATTGCAGCAGCTCATAATGAAGAACGAGTGATTGGCGAACTAGTGGAAAATCTTCGCATGCTTCGCTATCCTGATTCCATGTACGAGATTTTTGTCGTAGCCGACAATTGTACGGACCATACTGCGGACGTCGCACGCAAGGCCGGAGCCAGCGTTCATGAGCGCTTTAATGATACGGAAAAGGGGAAGGGCTTTGCCCTTGAATGGATGTTCAAGCGGCTTTTTGAAATGAATCGTCAATTTGACGCGGTTGTTATTTTTGATGCCGATAACCTTGTCCATCCTGACTTTCTCATGGAAATGAATTCCCGCTATCAAAAAGGGGAACGCCTCATCCAGGGGTATCTTGATTCCAAGAACCCTAATGATACGTGGGTAAGCGGTGTCTTTGCCATTTCCTTCTGGATCACCAATGCAGTTTGGTCCAGAGCCAAATACAATATTGGCCTTTCCAGCATTCTTGGCGGAACAGGGATGTGCATTGCCGTGGATATCCTTAAGAAGTACGGATGGGAAGCAACCTGCTTGACGGAAGATATGGAATTTACCATGAAATCCCTCTTGGAAGGCATTCCAACGACTTGGTGTGACAATGCGATTGTCTATGATGAAAAGGCCCTGACCTTTAAACAGTCTTGGAACCAGAGAAAAAGGTGGGTACAAGGCCACTTTGATGTGGGGGAACGGTATATTCCAAAGCTCCTGAAGGAAGGCATCAAAAAACGGGATATCATCATCCTTGACGGTGTCATCGATCTTTTTCAGCCTTATTTCCTCCTTCTTTCAACGCTGTTTGTCATTGCCAGTACAATCTACACCTATGTTCCATTTTACACGAACGTGCTCTATGCCATCCTGCCTTATGAAATCTGGCAGGTCATTGGGATTGGTCAGTACGTCATTCCTGCCGTAATCCTTCTAAAAATCCACGCAGCACCTAAATCTTGGTTCTATACCATCTTTTATCCGATCTTTGTTTATAGCTGGATACCCATTACGGTGCTGGGATTCCTTCACCGTCATGAACATGTATGGAGCCATACGCTTCATACGAGGGGAATCAGTTTCAATGATGTACTGGTTCCGGAAAGTTCCGAACACGGACCCAAGCAGATTATCCTTTCCAAAGAAAAGGATAAGAATAAATCCTAAACAATGAACACCCTTTACCGTATCAAATGAAACAGACGGGAAGGGTGTTTTTTCTATTTTCCTCTTCTTTATTGACACAGCGCGATAAAGAGGTGTAAGGTAAGATTTACATTTTCCATGCGCAGTCTAGCAGCAGAGAAGAAAAGGGGGAACCGGATAATGACGAAAAAGATTGCTTTCATTGGCAGCACTCATTCTGCCTATTATCCGTATTGAAATAGAACAGACGAGGAAGCTCTTTTCTTTGCGCCTTCGATATGATGGAGCTTATTATGGTACCCGGACGGATTACGTTTGCAGCCATCCTTTACCCACAGTGCCGCGACGATAGGACTCTTGCCGTTCACGGTCTATTTATCAATCTTGCTTTCGGAACCTCTGTAACAACCCCTTATCTCTTCATGTTTGTCAATCGACTGATCATAGCTGGAGCCATTATATCAACTAGAGTGATGATCAGCATCTTCGTTGGTTATTATGGTGTCCACAGGCCTGCTGATGCCCATCGATTGCGGTACCTGCTCTTTTCCTATCATCAGTATGCTGGGGTCAGCCCTTTGTTTGGCTCTCATTACGCTTTTGACCATTTTTCTTTACCGGAAAAAGGCCACCGAAAGAATCTGTCAAGTTATTTGTGAGGTGTGATTATGCCTGGTATCCTTGCCATAACGATTTTATTTTTTCTTTACGCCTTGAGCGAAATCATCGCCCTGCGTTCAAATGCTGTTCTATCAACGGTTCTTGGGATTTCCGTAATCCTAACCATCGGTTTTTGGTTCAATCTCTTACCCAAGGATATCATTCAACTTGCCCATATTCCAGGAATCGGAATGCTGACCGTGGGAATGCTTCTTGTCTCCTTGGGCACCACCATTGATTTTGCTGAACTTCGCCGTCAGTGGAAGGTGGCAGCAGTCAGTGTGATTTCTGTTACGATGGCCGTTATTTTTATCATCTATTTAGGCCCATTTTTCATGGATGGAGCCCTTGCCATCGCAGGGTCTCCCATTTTTGCCGGCGGGAACGCGGCCATGCTCATTATCCTTGACGCGGTACAGGAAAAAGGAATCGAGACAGTAGGAACCTTCTGTCTTGTCCTTCTCGTGACACAAAAATTCTTCGGGATTCCTATTGCTTCCCTGATGCTGCGCCATTTGGCCAAAAATCTCAGGGACGACGTGGATTTCGTAAAACGCTATGCGTCGGAAGGGAAAGAAAATAAGGTCAAAAAGCCGCTCCGCCTTCCCAGTCTTTTTGATCGTCCTTCCGTACACCTTGCAAAATTATCTTTTGTTGCTTCCATTGCTTATTATGCTTCAAGATTCACGGGTGGGGCGGTTCATTACCTTGTCATGTGTCTTCTTCTTGGGACCCTTTTTTACGCACTGGGATTCTTGGAAAAAGGCATCCTTCAAAAAACACAGTCAAGCGGCATCATCCTTTTTTTCGTTACCATCGTGATCTTTTCTTCTTTGAGCCGGACAACCCCGCAGGAAGTGCTCTCCGTCCTTCCGCCGCTTGCAGCTACGGCCTTATTGGGTATATTGGGGCTTTTTACGGCGGGGCTTGTGACAAATAGGCTTTTTTCCCTGCCTTTTCCCCTTTGCGTGAGTCTTGGCGTGACTTGCACCTTTGGTTTTCCTACAACGATGCTTGTCTCTCAGGAAGTATCCGCTGCCATGGGAAGAAATGAGGAGGAACGTGCAGCCTTGCTGCACTACCTTCTCCCAAAGATGCTTGTAGCTGGTTTTGTCACCGTTACCATCACATCTGTCCTGCTTGCTGGATTTGTCGTCACACTATTGTAAGGAGGAATCTTTGCCAATGGAAGACAATGAAAAACTGACACACTACCTATATGGACATGAAAAAGAAATGCTATCGCTGTGGAAAACCCTTGTAGAAACAGAAAGCGGGCCCAAACAGCCAACTGGGGTTGAATCGGTAAGAAGCCTTCTTGCAGGAGAATTGGCCGCCATGGGATTTACCATACGGCTCCAAAAAGTCTCGGGCGCCCCGGACCTTCTTATAGCGGAACGGGGAAAAGAGGAAGGGGAGGGTCCCATCATCCTCTCCGGCCATATGGATACCGTTTTTCCGGAAGGAAAAGCGTCGACCTGCCCTTTTTTCATTGACGAAGAGGGGTATGCTCACGGGCCTGGTGTCCTAGATATGAAGGGCGGGCTTGTCGTAAGTCTCTATGCGGTTAAAGCCCTTAGCGCACTGTCGCTCGTCACGCCTCCAATTAAATTTGTTTTTGTAACGGATGAGGAAACCCTTCATATGCACTCCAATGCAAAAGCCGTGCTGCGCAGGGAAATTACAGGGGCAAAAGCCTTTTTAAACTTTGAACCTTGCGCCGAAAACGGACAGGTCGTTCTCTCACGCTATGGCGGCGGTCCTGTATCCATCCATGTACATGGATGTGCAGCCCACTCCGGTACGAGCCCTGAAAAAGGACGTTCCGCTATCTTGGAAGCCGCTCATAAGATCATTTATCTGGAAAGCAAAAATGATATCTCCCGAGGAAAATTGATCAATTGCGGAGCCATCGATGGCGGTATTGGTGAAAATACGATTCCTGGGGAATGTACGCTGCGTATTGGGGTCCGCTACCGCACGGAAAGCCTAGCCCAGGAAATCAAGGAAAACCTAAAGGAGGCCACGGCAAGCCAGACCGTTCCCGATACGTGGGCGGATCTTGATTTGACCCATCTGATTCCTGCCATGGACCTAAAAGAAGGGGGAAAAGGCCTGATTGTGAAGCTTCAGGAAGCGGCCGCCTTTTATTCCATGAGTCCAATTAAGGGCATTCAAGTAGGCGGCTTATCCGATGCGGGTCTTGCCGCAAGCCTGGGGATACCAACGCTTTGTGGAATGGGTGTCATTGGTAGCGGTGCCCATACGGATGAAGAAAAAGCCCTGGTCAGTTCCCTCTTTGAACGATCGGTCCTTGCAGCTGCGTTGCTTCATCTTTTATAAGAAAAACCCCTCCTTCTGCTGACAGAGGGGTTTTTCTCCGAATTTGACGCAAAGATGTCCCTGACTTTTCACACCCTTTGGGACGTTCGCATTTTATTTCAACGGTAAATTATGGTAAAATGAGTTGTTATCAGATGAAACGTAAGCGACACACACAAGGAGCCATTCATGACCATTTCAGGAATCTTATTTGATTTTGATGGAACCCTTGCCAATACAACACCCCTCATCCTTCATTGTTTCCATCAAACCTTTTCTCATTTTTATGGGAAGGTCCCGCCTGATGAGAAAATCTTGACGACGTTTGGTCTTCCTATGCCTCAGGCCATGCTGCAGCTGAGTGGTGGGGATGAAGCCCATCTCGACGAGCTGCTGACTTTTTATCGGACGTATCAGCTTTCTGTTCATGATGAAATGATCCGTCCCTTTCCTTCTGTTTTGGCTGGCTGTCAGCGCCTAAAGGAAAAGGGGATCCATTCCATCATTGTGACAAGCAAGACCAATGAGACTTGTGAACGGGGACTACGCTGTCTGGGGCTTTCTCCCTATATAGAAGGTGTGATTGGCGTACGGGATACAGCCCTTCATAAGCCTGATCCAGAACCCAGCCTTCTTGCCCTAAAAAAGCTAGGACTTTCCGGTGAGGAATGCCTTTGTGTCGGTGACAGTCCTTATGATCTAGTGAGCGGAATGCGAGCTGGATGCCGTGCTTCAGTCAAGGTCGGGTGGTCCAGCTTTGACCCCATACGTTTCCAGCAAGAAATAAAACCGAACTATACGATTGCATCTTTACCGGAACTTCTCCCTATCATTGAAAGTTTGAATCAGCAGAGGTGAACGTTATGCGCAAAATTGGAATCATTGGGGGTACAGGTGTCGAAGATACCTCCATATTTGGAACGCTGTCCCTCATTACGGTAGAAACCCCATTTGGTACGGCGGAAGGATTTGCAGGCAAGATCGATGATACATCTGTTTACTTCATTGCTCGTCATGGCAAGGGGCACAGTCTGCCGCCGCATCGCATTCCATATCGTGCCAATATCTATGCGTTGAAGAAGTTGGGTGTAACGGAAATCTTATCTTTTACCGCTGTAGGCTCCCTGAATCGCGGCTTGATTCCTGGGACGTTTGTCAATACGAGTCAAATCCTTGATTTTACAAAATCGCGCGAGCATACTTTTTTTGATGGCGGTGTCATGCCGGTCTGCCATGTTGACTTCAGCTTTCCCTATTGTCCAGTCCTGCGGGAGCGGCTCAACGGCATCCTCACAAGACTTGGCGTACGACACAGTAAAGCTGGCTGCTATGTAGCTACAGAAGGGCCACGCTATGAAACTGCTGCCGAGGTTCGGATGTATGGACTTATGGGCGGTGATGTAGCAGGGATGACCCAAATGCCGGAAGCCGTCCTTGCAAGGGAAGCAGAGATTTGCTATGCCAATTGCAGCCTAGTGACCAATATGGGATCCGGTCTTTCTTGGACGGCCCTATCTCATGAGGAAGTTGTTGCCATGATGGATGAAAATGCCAAAACCATTGCTCGCATCATCCATGCCTTCCTAACAGAGGAAGAACAGACCTTGGCATCTTGTCACTGCCGGGAAGCGGCTCATGCTGTGGGTGGTTTTCCCATTGATAAAATCTAAAGAAAAGAGGGTACAAGCAACAGATGTTTTACGATACCGTGATCCAAGGCGCTGAGATCTTGGATCGAAATGACGGAAAAACCTATCAAGTTGGGATAAAGGATGGACGCATTGCCTATATCGGTCAAGAGCCGGTTCAAGGCAGCCTCGTAATCGATGGCAGAGACCATCTTCTTGCGCCGGGCTTAGTAAACGCCCATACTCATATCGCTATGACTCTTTTTCGCAGTTATGCCGATGATATGCTCCTTATGGACTGGCTGCAGGACAAAATCTGGCCCATGGAGAATCATCTCACGGGAAATGACGTGTATTGGGGCAGTCTCCTTGGCATAGCGGAAATGATCCGTACAGGTACAACGGCATTTGCCGATATGTACTTCTTTATGGAAGCCACGGCCCGTGCCGTGGCTTCATCGGGAATCCGTGCTGCGTTATCAAGGGGCCTTACCGGGTCTTCCGCAGCCGATGGCAAAGCCCGTCTTGATGAGAATTCAGCTCTATTTGATACGTGGAACGGCGTCGAAAATGACCGGATTCATGTGATGTATGGCCCCCATGCGCCATATACCTGCGCTCCGGAATATATTTGCAGCATCGTAAAGGAAGCGGCCCGAAAAGGAGCCGAAATCCACATGCATCTTGCGGAAACAAAAGGGGAGGTGGCGGACTGTCTCAAGAAATATGACAAATCGCCCATTGCCTTGATGGAAGAACTGGGCTTATTTGAGCTGGGAACCCTTGCTGCCCATTGCGTCCATGTTGATGACAAGGATATGGAAATCCTAAGGAAGCATCATGTACGCATTGCCTCCAACCCGCAGAGCAACCTTAAACTGGCAAGCGGAATTGCCCCCATCGGCCAAATGCTCCAAAAAGGCATTGTCCTCGGTCTTGGAACGGATGGGGCATCAAGCAACAATAATCTGGATATGCTTGAAGAGGTACGTCTAGCCTCCATGCTGTCCAAAGTCAAAGAGGATAATCCTAGAAGCGTGCCCGCTAAAACTGCAATCAAATGCGGAACCCTAGAAGGCGCCAAAGCCATCGGCTTTGATGAAGTGGGTGCCGTCACAACAGGATACAAAGCAGATCTTGTCCTTTATGATCTGAAAGAACCGGAATGGTTCCCCCGCAATGACCGCTATTCCCTTCTTTGCAATGCCGCCAGTTCCCACAGTGTCAGCCATGTTTTTGTAGATGGAAAATTGCTTTATGAAAACGGCGAATATCTGACCCTTGATTACGAAAAAGTTTGCGCCGAAGCTCAGCGCTGTGCTGAGCGACTTTCCAGGGCCTAAAGGGGAGGGGAGAGAAGTGAAAAAACGGATAGCTGCACTCTTTACGGCAGCCTTTACAGTCCTAGGCCTCAGCATCCAGCATCCTGCCATGGCGGCCGCTCCGCAGCGCTATACACCCAAAAGCGGTGGCTTTACCATGACCATTCCGCCAGGCAGTACAGAATTGTATCATACAACAACAGGTGTTCGCTTTAAGGTTGGGGAAGACTTTCTCATCAGTGCGGATCTTTATACACTGCCCAGTTTTATTTCTGTTCCCATGAAACAATACTCAGGAGAACAGAAACGGGAACTTTCGAAATTCCTTAAGAAAATCCAAGATGATCAGGATAATACGATTGTAGGCATGGATGATAAGGCCACTGGCCAAACAACTGATAAGGCAGCTCTTTTGCGTGATAAACTTCACGGAAAAAAGAACAACCCATCGGCTCAGTTAGAAAAAGAAATGCAAGCAGGCTGCTATGATTTTCGCAGTGTTCCCAAAGATCCAGAAAAGACAAGACGTCCCTTTATCATTGGACGGGCATACCAAACGCAGAAAAATAATCTATGCGTTGTAACGGTCCGTACAACACAGGCCAATGAAGAAGCTGGCAAGGAAGCCTTAAAAGCAATCACAAAGGATCTAGATCTGAAAAAGATCCATTATACGGATGAAAATATCCTAACCGACCCCAACCTCGGATTCCAGATGGAAATTCCCAGTGGGTGGCGTATTTATACACTGCGTGCCGATAATGTCCTTTTTGGACGCAGCTTGAGCAGTGTCCATACGGATTCCATGATGATCCGAAGGCTCAGCGATGACAGTTTCAAGGAATTAGGGTCTGCCACAAAGGCGACTATCAATGAAGCAGAAAAGAACTTCATCGAAAAAATCACAAGCTATACACCCAATATTACAATCCTTCATCATGAACCCATCATTGTCGGTGACCTTCGCGGAAGTCTTTCGCAGTCGACCGATAATGAAGACTTAAAGAAAGTCTTCCTACTCAATGCATATCTCCTTAATCCACAAGGTGAAGGTTATGTTATCCACTTTCAAACAGATGATACCATCAACTATGACCTGAAGCTCAGTGCATTTAAACGAGCCGTACAGTCATTTACACTTCTTGGTCAAAAAAAGAAATCAACTTAAGAACGGATACAATCCCGGAACGGCTTAGGAAAAGAGGGTTCCGGGATTTTTTTTACGGCCTTTATTTTTATACCATTTTACATAATATATATTATAGGACGTAAAAATTTCTGCTTAAAAAATGCTTTTTCTGTTCCCCACGTCCTTAGCTGCGTACAGTTTTAAGTGGCTGCAGCCAACCATTCCTGCGAGCTACACTCCTATCTAAAATGACAATCTTCTTTTACGTATCTTAATCTCGGAATTCTCTTAGCGTAAACTTTATTTTCTTTTTCCTTAATCTATCATGATTTTTACTTTTGCATTCCGTTGTTCGTTTTTCTTTTATTATCTTTATTTTATTCATATTTTCTTCTCTTTTACTAAACGTACGTTTGACTATTATTTGAACTCTTGATATACTACTACATATAGTATATTTCTTTAAAATACCTTGTATGGGAGGCTTTCTTATGGGCAGACCTAAAGCAAATTCGATACACGCTAATGGACTTACGGACCGTCAGGAAATGATCCTTGAATTTATTCGAAGTTATATCTCTGAAAATAACTATCCCCCATCCGTCCGTGAAATTGGTAAGGGTGTTGGCCTGGCCTCCAGTGCCAGTGTTCATAACAATATGAAGAAGCTTGCGAGTTTAGGTTTCTTGAACTGGGATACGGATAAACCCCGTACGTATGGACTTGTTTCTGATGAAGCCTGGCGCAAGAAGGAAGTAGTTGGCGTGCCTCTTGTTGGGGCTGTTCACGCCGGCGATCCCATTCTTGCTGATGAACATATCGAGGATATGTACCCCATTCCAACAGAACTTCTCGGGACCAAGGACGATGTCTTCATGATGGTCGTCGAAGGCGATAGTATGAAAGATGCCGGAATTCTTGACCGGGACTATGTTTTTGTTCGCCGTCAAGATTACGCCCAAAATGGGGATATCGTGGTTGCTCTTTTAAATGGAGAAGAAACGACGATAAAACGGTATTTCCGTGAACTCAAACAGATTCGTCTAGTTCCGGAAAATAGCGCTTATTCACCCATCGTTGGTACGGATAATATTAAGATTACCGGAGTTGTTGTAGGTGTTTTCCGTGTTCTTTGATTGTTTCCTGCTCGTTTACGATAGATAATAAGCCATGAAATTCCCAACAAAGGTTTCATGCCCTTAAAACGCTTAAATTTGCGTTTTAAGGGCTTTTATCTATTTTATGATTAAATATATGCATATTTCAATAAAACCGCCTCTAACATAAAATATAGAGGCGGTTTTATTTTTCGAAAGAAGCACTTTTTCACATTTTACCTCTTACTACTATTTTGATGTTATATAGGATGCTTTTTCCTATGGCTCCCACTTGCTCCTACTTTTCTCATGATCAGCTGTTTATTATTTTCATTTTTCTAAAAGACTACTGTTCATTTCTTCATAAGACGAACTGACTGTCTTTCTTATAATGGCCCTACAGATATGGAAATCTGGCTTATAAGCTCAAATCTGCATTTAGAGCATGTTTTCTCATAAGAGGTGTCTATCATTTTCTAAAATCGTCTTAGAAGAGAAATATGGTGACATATGTGCTTATTTATCCATAACGATCCAGCACCCAGCAAAGGTCAAATGGAGCAGTCAATCTTGATTTATTGGAACAAGAAGATTGGACAGGAGGCAAAATGGGCATAAAGAAAATACGTAGATTGCCAAATAAACAGCAAGGTGAGTAAAATCCGATCAGAGGGGATCCGCAGCTTAGAGACAGCAGCTCTTTTGCTATACAGGAACAATTCCCTTTGGTCCTTTAAAAGAATCCTGTCTGGGATGCTGTGAGCGAGAAATCATCAAGTGACGGCCTTGTCTTGGAAACTTAAGTAAAATAGGAGAGGGGAGGGATTTTTCTATCCCTCCCCTCTCCTATTTTACTTTTATCCACAATCTATGAATCAATTGCCGCTGCACGATTATTTATCCATGATTTTTCTTGCTGCTTCCATAATGGCAATGTGACCGTGTTCAAAAGTCAGGCCCCCTTGAAGGTATACCGTAAAGGGTTCGCGCACAGGGGCATCAGCACTCAGTTCTATGGAAGCCCCTTGGACGAAGGTGCCGGCAGCCATGATGACTTCATCCTGATAGCCCGGCAAATGGCTGGGTACAGGTGTTACATGGGCATCAACGGGAGAACTTGCCTGAATGGCCTCACAAAAGCGGCAGAGATTTTCCTTGGTTTTTAGGGTAATCGTTTGGATGATATCGCTGCGGCGTTCTTCTGGTAGCGGAGACACTTCGAATCCGAGATTCTGGAATACGGAAGCCGCAAAAATCGAAGTCTTGATGGCCTGAAGGACTACATGAGGCGCAAAAAACAGGCCTTCATAAAATTCACGGGCCGTATCCCCAAGCGTTGCTCCCATTTCTCCGCCTAATCCTGGCGCCGTGAGACGATAGGAAGCAAGTTCGACAAGATCCTTGCGTCCCACGATATAACCGCCGGTCGGAGCAATACCGCCGCCTAGGTTCTTGATGAGGGAACCGGCCATGAGGTCAGCACCGACTTGGGTTGGTTCTTTATCTTCGATAAATTCGCCATAGCAGTTATCGACAAAGCAGATGATATCAGGCTTAACCCGTTTGACTGCACTGAAGATTTCTCCGATTTCATCGACAGTCAGTGTTTTGCGGACGCTGCTGTAGCCGCAGGAACGCTGTACGTGGACCATCCGGGTCTTGTCGGTAATTGCGGCCACAATGGCGTCGATGTTGGGATGATTGGCAATCATGGGGATTTCGTGATAGCTAATACCCTGATTGACTAGGGAGCCCGGGGTCTTGATGGGGGAACCAATGATGGTCTGCATCGTATCATAGGGCTCTCCCGTAGCTCCAATCAGCTCATCTCCCGGCTTTAAAACACCTAATAAAGCAACGGCAAGAGCATGGGTACCAGAAACGAATTGACTTCTTACAAGGGCTGCTTCCGTGCCGAAGAGTTCCGCATAGATTCCATCCAGTTCATCCCTTCCCGTATCAGAATAGGCGTAGCCCGTGCTTGGTTTCAGGTAATAATCGGCTACTTGATGATTACGGAATGCTTTAAGGACCTTACGAGTGTTGAGAAGGGCAGTCTTTTCATGGATAAAGCTCGTCTTTTGCACCTCAAGCAAGGCTTTCTCTTCGATTTCATCCCAATTGATCATGTTTTATGTTTCCTCCTTTAGATAAGGGGCATAGTGCTTTACATCATGTTTATCCAAACGGACTTTCATAAGGGCTCCCTTTTCCCCGTAACTTTCGGATAGGACCGTCGCTTTTTCGTGAAGCTGAGCCGAGAGCTTTGTTTCTGTATAAGGAATCAGCAGGGTCACTTCCGTCTTTCCTTCATTGAGAAAGCTTGCAATCTTTTTAATAAGGGCGGGGATTCCTTCTCCAGAGCGGGCAGAAATGGCGAGGGATTCCTCTCGATCAAGCCGCTTTTTTAGCCCCTCATGATCCGGCAGCTTATCGATCTTATTGTAGACGGTCAGGATTGGTGTATCTGTTACACCAAGTTCCTTTAAGACGCTTAGCACCGCTTCCTCCTGTTTCTCGTGAAGTTCATGGCTCACATCGATCACATGGAGCAGGAGATCTGCCCCTTTTACGACTTCGAGCGTCGAACGAAAAGCGGCCACTAATTGATGCGGCAGGCGTTGAATGAAGCCGACCGTATCTGTCAAGGTACAAACTTCCTTATTGGGCAGGCTGAGTTGCCGCGTTGTTGGATCAAGCGTTGCAAAAAGTTGATTTTCTGCATAGATTTCTGAATGGGTAAGGGCATTCAGCAGGGAAGATTTACCTGCGTTTGTATAGCCCACAAGGCAGACTTGTTTGATCCTGCTTTTTTCCCGGGCTTTCTGCTGCGTCCGGCGTGCCCCCTTCATCTTTTCAATCTGGGCTTCTAAAAATCCGATACGGTCACGGATCCGCCGGCGGTCCACTTCAAGTTTAGTTTCGCCAGGGCCCCTTGTTCCGATGCCGCCGCCCAAGCGAGACAAACTGGCGCCCTGCCCCATGATGCGGGGCAGAAGATACTGCAGTTGAGCCAGTTCCACTTGAAGCTTACCTTCACTGGTTCTGGCCCGTTTGGCAAAGATGTCAAGGATAAGGCCTGTTCGATCAATGATCCGGACACCTAACGCTTGTTCCAGGTTGCGTTGCTGGGCCGGAGAGAGGTCATCGTCAACAAGGCATAAATCAATATCTTCCTGTTGAGCAAAAAGGGCCATTTCCTCAACTTTCCCCTTTCCAATAAAAAATACTGGATCTGGTTTGGGACGGGACTGGACAAATTTAGCTGCGACAATGGCCCCTGCCGTTTCTGCTAGCTGTGCCAATTCTTCAACGGAATCTTCAACACAATAGCGAGAACAATCCTCTCCCCAATGAAGGGAAACCAGCATGGCTCGTTCTACTTCTTTTCCCGTTTTTTCGCTGCGTGTCTTTTTTCCTAAAATTCGTTCAATCGTCTGCAAGAGCGTTCCATAAGGAATACGGGCAGCTTCTTTGGCAGAATAAGGTCCAAATTCCTCGGCAACTGGCACTCCATCATCAGTAAGGTCTGTAATCAGGCCTAAAGAAAGAAGGGGCATCGCTTCCGCATCTTTCCAAGCAAGAGCCGCCATGCCGTCAAGACGCAAATTTTTAAGTGTGGAAATATCTACCCCACTTAAGCGAGATGTGCCGGACGGATGAGTATGGATTGCAGTGATTCCTGACAAACGCCACAGAGAACGCCGGCTTCCCGTATCCTGAAGGGAAACTGCATGATCACTGCCAACTGAAACACTGGAAATTATTCCTTTGCGGTCCACATAGACAGAGACTTCGCGTCCAATGGATTCCGAAATATCACGCAGAAGGAGGGCCAGTTCCTCCGAAATGAGCTGGCCCTGATCAAGATGCAGGTCGTAGAGCGATTGAAGCTGCTCCAAGACCCGTTTTTTAATTCCCTCCGTCTTCCCGTAGACGATGTTATCCATGGTGCTTATCTCCGTGCTTTAGCGGGCTCCATGTTGACGCGGAATCCGCGAATGGTATTTTTATGCATCACGGCCATGACTTTTTCTGCTGAGTCGGCAGGAACTTCAACAAAACTGAATTTGTCATAGATGCTGATGCGGCCAATCGATTTTGCTGGAATCTCGGCTTCGATGGCAATGCTTTGGATGATATCCCGTACCGTGACTTTGGCACTGCGGCCGATGTTGATAAATAGTCTAACCATGCCGGGGCGAGCCCCCGTGTTGGCAAGAGCTTCAGGCAGCGCATCCGCAGTCTGGGGCTCTTCCAAAGCTTTATTTCCTTCCTGCATGAATTTGATAGCGGCCGCCGCAATATCATGAATGTCATAATCATTTTCCAGGGCTTCTGCAATAGGCAGATAATCATGATATTGATTTTGTTCAAGAATGCTCTGCATTTTGGAAATGATTTGTTCCCGCTGTTTTTCAAGGACATTGGCATCGGTCGGAAGCTGGCCGCGGATAATTTTCGTCTTTACGCTTCGTTCAATGAGCTTTAACTGACGGAATTCACGAGGAGTGATAAAGGTCAAGGCGACGCCGGTATTGCCGGCGCGACCAGTACGGCCAATGCGGTGGACGTAGCTTTCCGGATCCTGGGGAACATCGAAATTCACCACGTGGGTGATATTGTCAATATCAATACCGCGGGCCGCTACATCTGTTGCAACGAGGATATCAACCTGATCTTGACGGAATTTCTTCATTACCCGATCACGCTGCGTCTGGCTCAGGTCCCCATGGAGGCCTTCCGCCTCATAGCCACGGGTGGCAAGGGCAATGACCAGTTCATCCACGCCTTTCTTGGTGCGGCAGAAAATGATCATCTTGCAGTCATCTGTCGTATCAAGGATTCGGCACAGACCATCCACTTTATCGCGCGTTTCATAATAATATTGATCAATGGTCGGAGCCGTCACAATTTCCTTGTGGATGGCTACCACCTTTGGTGTCCGCATGTACTTTTTACTGATGCTCAAGATTGGACGGGGCATCGTCGCTGAAAAAAGCATGGTCTGCCGTTCTGGCGGAACTTCCTTGATGATGGTCTCAATATCTTCAATGAACCCCATATCAAGCATTTCATCCGCTTCATCAAGGACGAGGAAGTGGATATGGTCCAAACTGATGGTGCCGCGGCGCAAATGATCCAAAAGGCGGCCCGGGGTCCCAATAACGACCTGGACGCCATGTTTCAGGCTCCGAATCTGGCGTTCAATCGGCTGTCCGCCATATACAGGCAGGACATGGACACGCTTCAGCCGGCCAATTTTGCTGATTTCTTCTGCCACCTGGATGCATAGTTCCCGTGTTGGGGACATGACCAAGGCCTGGACATGGCGATTCTTTTCATCAATGGATTGGATGATGGGAATGCCGAAAGCCGCTGTCTTGCCCGTACCGGTTTGAGCCTGTCCGATGATATCATCCCCTTCAAGTGCAAGGGGAATGGCCCCTTTCTGGATGGGTGACGGTTCCTCAAAGCCCATGTCTTTCAGGGCAGAGAGAATCTTTTTGTCAAGGTTCAGGTCTTCAAAGGTCGTAATTGTTGGTTCTGTCATAGGTTCTCCTAACATACTTGTTTGGCACGATTCATTTCTTAGCTTCATCCATGGCAAGGGCCATGGCGTTCATTGCTGCACGGAGTTTGACGGTCGTGCGCGAAGCCCGATAGCGAAGTTCCTGTACAACCGTGCCATGCTTTGTTGCACAGGCTTCATAAACCAGTCCTACCGGTTTGTCCGGTGAACCGCCTGTAGGACCTGCAATCCCTGTAATACTGACACCAATATCGCTGCGCATTAAACGGCGCACCCCTTCAGCCATAGCAATCGCCGTTTCCTTGGATACCGCCGTATACGTATCGAGCGTTTCCTGGGGAACGCCCAGGATCTCATGTTTGACCTGATTGGTATAGGAAACAACGGAACCAATGAGGTATTCCGAACTTCCCGGTACATCGGTCACCAGACTTGAGGCAAGCCCTCCCGTGCAGGATTCTGCAAAAGCGATGGTCATGCCCTTAGCACGCAGCAACTTTCCCAGTGCTTCCCCCAAAGTCTCATAGTCAGTTCCGTAAATATATTCTCCAACTTTGGCACGGATCTTGGTCTCCTCGTTGTGAATGAGTGCCATACAATCTTCCAGGCTTGCAGCTTTTGCTGTGATCCGTACAAGGATTTCACCGCGGCGCGCGTATAGTGCCACTGTCGGATTGGTCTGTGCCATGATAATGTCATCAAGTTTTTCGGCTGTCATGGATTCGGTCAACCCTTTTAGATGAAGAATGCGGGAATGGATGATCCCTTGACTTTGGAATTTCTGGCGAAGGTAAGGCATCATCTCATTTTCAAGGACGAACTTGGTTTCTTCAGGCGGTCCTGGCAGCAGGATTAAAACCTTGCCGCCATTTGTTTCAATCGCCATACCCGGTGCGGTTCCCACATCATTATTGAAAATGACCGCCCCTTCCGGTACATAGGCCTGTTTCCGGTTATTGGGGCTCATGACAAGTCCGCGAGAGGCAAAATAAGCCTCCATCTTTTTCAGCCATTCCTCACTCAGCACAAGGGGACGACCAAGAAAATCGGCAACGGTCTGAGCTGTAATATCGCCTCTTGTGGGGCCTAAGCCGCCCGTAAGGATGATGATCTGGGCACGCGTTTGCGCAATGGAAAGGGCAGCTAAAAGGCGCTTTTGATTATCTCCCACCGTTGATTGATAAAGGACACTGAAACCGGCGTCATTCAGGGTTCTTGACAGGAGCTGGAAACTCGTATTAAGGATATCCCCCAATAAAAGTTCCGTTCCCGTACTGATGATTTCTACATCCACAGAACATTCACTCCTTTACGAGGTGAGAAACAGCCTCATACGTAAAGCCTTGATCGATCTGGACGTTGACAAAGTCCCCTACCCGAAGTCCCTTAGCACCTTCAATAAAGATCTTACCGTCAATATCAGGAGCTTCCGCATAGGACCGCGCCACAGCAAGGTCCGGATTTTTTTCATCATGTCCCTCCACAAGAACTGTCAGGACCTTTCCTTCCCGTTCCTGTTGGATTTCCTCAGAAATCTTGGCTTGCAGTGCCATCAAGCGATGATAGCGTTCCTGCTTGGTTGCTTCATCGATCTGGTTTTTCATGGCACCTGCCTCGGTTTCCTCTTCCTGTGAATAGGTAAAGACACCTGCGCATTGGAAGTGTTCTTTTTGAGCAAAATCAAGGAGTTCCTCGAATTGCGCTTCAGTTTCTCCTGGAAAGCCGACAATAAAAGTCGTCCGCAGGCAGATGTCAGGCATCCTGTTGCGAAGTTTAGCAAGGAGCATTTCAACCTGTTCCCGCGTATCCCTACGGCGCATGGTCTTTAAAAGAGAATTGCTGGCGTGCTGCAGCGGAAGGTCAACATAGTGGCAAACCTTCTTGCATTGGGCCATGGTCTCTATGAGTTCATCAGAAAAGGATTCGGGATAACAGTATAGGATGCGGATCCATGTTAAGGCAGGGATCTCATTCAGATCACGCAAAAGCTCGGAAAGACGCAGTTTGTGGTATAAATCAATCCCGTACTGCGTCGTATCTTGCGCAACAAGGATAACTTCCCGCGTACCCTGCTGAACCAAGGATTTTACTTCTTCTACAATTTCCTCATAGGGTCGGCTGCGATATGGTCCCCGTATTTTTGGAATAGCACAATAGGAGCAGCGATTGCTGCAGCCTTCGGCAATCTTCACATAAGCTGTATATTGCGGAGTGGAAAGGACGCGGCTCTTAGGCTGGGAGTATTGCTTAGGCGCTTCAAGCAGCACAAAACGCTCTCCCTTTTCCACGCGATCAATGACCGACCCAATGGCATCATAACATTCTGTTCCGATAATTGCATCCACTTCGGGCATCTGTTCAAAAAGTTCGTGGGCATAACGCTGACCCAAGCAGCCCGTCATAATGAGTTTACGATGGGAATCTATTTTCTTATATTCTGCCATCTGCAGGATGGTATTGATGGATTCGGTTTTGGCACTTTCGATGAAACCGCAGGTATTGACGATAATGATGTCGGCATGGGATGGATCATTAGTCAGTTCCCATTTACGGTCACGGATAAGTCCCATCATGACCTCAGAATCAACGAGGTTCTTAGGGCATCCTAGGCTTACAACTCCTATTTTCAACTTGGACTCCTCTCTTTATTTACTGGGCACGGAAAGTCTTGCTCATGGTCCCCCACTCTGTATCCTTCAATTTATAGTCTTTTCCGTTGACCTTGATGGATACGTCTCGAATACTGCCGAAACTCAGTTTAACAGTGGATTTTCCATTGTACGTTCTTGTCGACCCAGCACTGACCGTAGCCGTTTCCACACGTTTACCGTCAATATCGGCTTCCGTCCAGACGGGTTTATTATACGTAACTGTTACCGTGACCCCATTTTTCTGTTCTTTTCCAAAGGCTTTGGTGTCCCCCTTTTTTTCTTCCTTTGTCTCCGGCTGTTTCTCTTCTTTTTTTGCTTCTTCCGCCTTCCTGGTTGAAGAATTTTCACTCTTTACACTGTCAGATAGACTCGTCGTAGCAGGGATTTCCGGCATGGTCTTGCCGCCAAACAGGAAATAAGCCATGACCACACAGAAGATCCCAAAGAAAATGGCAAATACAATGCCGAAGATCCGAATATTTAGATAGGCACTGACACCCTTCCGATTGTCTTGACGTTCCTTTTTTTGATAGGCATAAAGCGGGCTTTCCTGTCTATCCTCGCCGTTTTCTAACGCCTCATCGTCAGCGTCGTCATCTTCGTCATCATCCTCGTCGACTTCTTCATACAGGATGCTTTCAATGAAATGGCGCAGTTTCTTAACGATACCAGATTCCTCTTTTTGATTTTCATCGGGTTCCGGTTCATCATCGATTTCCTTGATGACGGCCTGCACTTTCGGGGTAGTCTTTTCTTGTTCTTCTTCGAATGCTTCCTCTTCTTCCCACGAGCGTCTCGCCTCTTCCATCATGGAAGGGGTCACAACCATGGTGCGCTCTTCGTCGTTTTCGGGCGTGGCATCTGCTGTGGAAGCAGGGGAAGAAGCGGGCTCCTGCAGGACTTCGGGCTGTTCTTTTACATCCGAAGGAGCTGCCTTCAAGGGTTCATGCAGGGCTTCTGGTGTGGCAAGGCCCTTTGTGTAAGCTTCGACAAGATCATTGCCATTTTCTTCAAGGAAGTTGCCGTAATTCCGGATAAACCCTTTGATAAACACATCTCCAGGAATCTTCTCAAAATCACCGGATTCGAGAGCGGTAAGATATTGCTCCCGGATGCCAGTCTGGGATGCCACTTCCTCCAGAGTTATATTTTTTTCGCATCTCCGCTGCTTTAGGTATTCTCCAATATGCTTCATGAAAAGTCAGCCTCTTTCTTTGGGTTCTTGGTAAAGAAACGTTCCGCAATGGCAGTCTCACTCATTATGAGACTGCGGGGCTTGCTCCCTTCACTGGGACCTACAATTCCCTTTTCTTCCATCATATCTACAAGCCGGGCGGCACGGGTATAGCCGATACGGAACTTTCGCTGGAGCATGGAACTGGATGCCTGGTGGGTAGAAACAACAAGACGCAAGGCATCTTCAAATAAGTCGTCCTCAGCCTCGTCCTCCCCTTCCCCAGCAGCATGCTTTTTCTTATCTTCTGATAGGGCTTGGGTCGTTACTTCTTCCTCATACGCGGTCGGAATGGATTCAGATTTGATGAAGTCAACAATCCGTCCCAATTCCTCGTCGGTGATGAAGGCGCCTTGGACACGGGTTGGCTTATTGGCACCTGTCGGGAAATAAAGCATATCCCCACGGCCCAAAAGGTTTTCAGCCCCGCTCATATCAAGGATGGTCCGGCTATCCGTATTGGAGGATACAGCAAAGGCAATCCGCGAAGGGATATTGGCCTTGATGGTCCCCGTAAGGACGTCGACACTCGGACGCTGTGTCGCAAGGATCAAATGGATTCCAGCAGCACGGGCCTTTTGGGCAAGACGCAGGATTGCGTCTTCTACATCGACGGCGGCAACCATCATGAGGTCACTTAATTCGTCGATGATGACAACAATAAAGGGCAGGGCTTCATCAGCAGGAACAACGGCGTTATAGTCGTCAATCTTTCTCACTTGCGTTTTTGCAAAAAGGCTGTAGCGCCGTTCCATCTCAACAACAGCCCAATGAAGGGCCGAGGCGGCCTGTTTAGGCCCTGTAACAACGGGGGTCAAAAGATGGGGAATGCCATTGTAATTTGTCAGTTCTACGACCTTTGGGTCAACAAGGATAAGTTTGACCTCGTTCGGTTTTGCCCGATAAAGAAGACTGGCAATGATGGTATTGATGCAAACGGATTTACCAGACCCGGTAGAACCGGCAATCAGCAAATGAGGCATCTTGCTGAGATCGGCCACAATAACACGGCCGGAGATATCCTTGCCGAGACCGACGCAAAGTTTTCCTTTGGCGTTACGGATTTCATCACAGTCCACGATGGAACGGAATGTCACAGCCTCACTGTAGCGGCTCGGTACCTCAATCCCAATGGCAGCCTTGCCTGGGATTGGCTCAATACGGACGCTCGTCACGGCAAGCTTCAAGGCAATATCTTCAGCTAGATTCTGGATCTTGTTCACCTTGACACCGGGAGCCGGTTCCAGTTCATACCGCGTAACAGAAGGCCCTTTGGTGACATTGACAAGGGCCGCCTTAACACCAAAATCGGTCAGCGTCTTTTCAATGATGTGCCCCTGGGTTTCCATTTCCTGGCGAGAATGGTTTCGATTGACAGGTCGCGGTGGGTTAAGAAGCGTCAAGGGAGGAAATTCATAGCTGGACGCATCGGCTTGTTCAACTGTGCTAAGGGCAGTACCCTCTGCCTGAGCTTTGGATACGGCTGTCTGTGTTTTTTCTTTCTCCGTTCCTGCCGGCTCATCGGGAATATTCGGTGGGATGACAGGTTCATAGGGCACATATTCTGGTTCCTTTTCCACAGCCGGTGACTGGGCTGCCAAAGTGCCCTCAATTTCATCCTTATCAAATTTAACAAGTGGTTTTGTACTCGATAGGGCTCCCTTGATGATCTCACTGATGCTCTGATGCTTAGGGTCCTCGGTTTGGGCCTCTTGATCTATTTGTGCTTCTTCCTGCCGCTCCTGATCATAAATTTCCCGTTTCCGCTTTCTGCGAGCATCTTGGTAATCATTCCATTTCTGAGCGGCTGTCATGGCTCCGTTCTTCATCTCTTCCCCAGCTGCCTTCAAGGGTTCATGCAGGGCTTCTGGTGTGGCAAGGCCCTTTGTGTAAGCTTCGACAAGATCATTGCCATTTTCTTCAAGGAAGTTGCCGTAATTCCGGATAAACCCTTTGATAAACACATCTCCAGGAATCTTCTCAAAATCACCGGATTCGAGAGCGGTAAGATATTGCTCCCGGATGCCAGTCTGGGATGCCACTTCCTCCAGAGTTATATTTTTTTCGCATCTCCGCTGCTTTAGGTATTCTCCAATATGCTTCATGAAAAGTCAGCCTCTTTCTTTGGGTTCTTGGTAAAGAAACGTTCCGCAATGGCAGTCTCACTCATTATGAGACTGCGGGGCTTGCTCCCTTCACTGGGACCTACAATTCCCTTTTCTTCCATCATATCTACAAGCCGGGCGGCACGGGTATAGCCGATACGGAACTTTCGCTGGAGCATGGAACTGGATGCCTGGTGGGTAGAAACAACAAGACGCAAGGCATCTTCAAATAAGTCGTCCTCAGCCTCGTCCTCCCCTTCCCCAGCAGCATGCTTTTTCTTATCTTCTGATAGGGCTTGGGTCGTTACTTCTTCCTCATACGCGGTCGGAATGGATTCAGATTTGATGAAGTCAACAATCCGTCCCAATTCCTCGTCGGTGATGAAGGCGCCTTGGACACGGGTTGGCTTATTGGCACCTGTCGGGAAATAAAGCATATCCCCACGGCCCAAAAGGTTTTCAGCCCCGCTCATATCAAGGATGGTCCGGCTATCCGTATTGGAGGATACAGCAAAGGCAATCCGCGAAGGGATATTGGCCTTGATGGTCCCCGTAAGGACGTCGACACTCGGACGCTGTGTCGCAAGGATCAAATGGATTCCAGCAGCACGGGCCTTTTGGGCAAGACGCAGGATTGCGTCTTCTACATCGACGGCGGCAACCATCATGAGGTCACTTAATTCGTCGATGATGACAACAATAAAGGGCAGGGCTTCATCAGCAGGAACAACGGCGTTATAGTCGTCAATCTTTCTCACTTGCGTTTTTGCAAAAAGGCTGTAGCGCCGTTCCATCTCAACAACAGCCCAATGAAGGGCCGAGGCGGCCTGTTTAGGCCCTGTAACAACGGGGGTCAAAAGATGGGGAATGCCATTGTAATTTGTCAGTTCTACGACCTTTGGGTCAACAAGGATAAGTTTGACCTCGTTCGGTTTTGCCCGATAAAGAAGACTGGCAATGATGGTATTGATGCAAACGGATTTACCAGACCCGGTAGAACCGGCAATCAGCAAATGAGGCATCTTGCTGAGATCGGCCACAATAACACGGCCGGAGATATCCTTGCCGAGACCGACGCAAAGTTTTCCTTTGGCGTTACGGATTTCATCACAGTCCACGATGGAACGGAATGTCACAGCCTCACTGTAGCGGCTCGGTACCTCAATCCCAATGGCAGCCTTGCCTGGGATTGGCTCAATACGGACGCTCGTCACGGCAAGCTTCAAGGCAATATCTTCAGCTAGATTCTGGATCTTGTTCACCTTGACACCGGGAGCCGGTTCCAGTTCATACCGCGTAACAGAAGGCCCTTTGGTGACATTGACAAGGGCCGCCTTAACACCAAAATCGGTCAGCGTCTTTTCAATGATGTGCCCCTGGGTTTCCATTTCCTGGCGAGAATGGTTTCGATTGACAGGTCGCGGTGGGTTAAGAAGCGTCAAGGGAGGAAATTCATAGCTGGACGCATCGGCTTGTTCAACTGTGCTAAGGGCAGTACCCTCTGCCTGAGCTTTGGATACGGCTGTCTGTGTTTTTTCTTTCTCCGTTCCTGCCGGCTCATCGGGAATATTCGGTGGGATGACAGGTTCATAGGGCACATATTCTGGTTCCTTTTCCACAGCCGGTGACTGGGCTGCCAAAGTGCCCTCAATTTCATCCTTATCAAATTTAACAAGTGGTTTTGTACTCGATAGGGCTCCCTTGATGATCTCACTGATGCTCTGATGCTTAGGGTCCTCGGTTTGGGCCTCTTGATCTATTTGTGCTTCTTCCTGCCGCTCCTGATCATAAATTTCCCGTTTCCGCTTTCTGCGAGCATCTTGGTAATCATTCCATTTCTGAGCGGCTGTCATGGCTCCGTTCTTCATCTCTTCCCCAGCTGCCTTCAAGGGTTTGCTGAGGGAGAAGCGATTTGTCAGGACCAAGGAAATCAAGGTCAGGGCAATGAGCAGAATAAAGGTCCCAATACGGCCTGCAATCTTTGTGAAAACAAACACGATGGCGCCTCCAAGGAGGCCGCCACCGATAGGTAATGATTCTGGCAGGATTTCAGCCCCTTCCGGGATCACACTGGCATGCCAGAGAGAAAGAAGGGACACCAAAAAAAGCAGGATGGAAAAGAATCTTTTGGAGAACTGGAGACGCTTATGATTCACAACATAGCCTAACCCCAAAATCACCAAATAGATAGGAAGAAGCAAAGCGCCCCTTCCCAGACCCATGGTCAGGAAATAATGGGCAGAATCTCCCAAAAAACCGACTTCGGGATACCAAAGGCTTACAGCCATGAAGAGGCCAAGAGCAGCATATACGATCCCAAGGGCCTCAAGCTTGTAGGAAAAACCATTTTCCCCGGCCTTTGTCCTCTTCTTTGTATTCTTTGGCTGCGTTTTTTTCTTCACGGCAATCCTTCCTTATTTTATCAGACAGTTAAACTTCCATGATCAACGGTAAAATCATGGGACGGCGTCTCGTTTTTTCAAAGAGATAACGCCCCAAGGAATCCCGTACGGCGGACTTCAAGCTGGACCATTCCGTCACATGGCTTTCCCGGCATTTATCAAGAGTGGAGAGAACCCGGTCACGTGCGCCTTCCATGAGTTCTTCCGATTCACGGACATAGACAAATCCGCGGGAGACAATATCAGGACCAGCAGCAATGGAATAATTACTGTGATCAATAGTTACCACAACGATGAGAATCCCATCTTGTGAGAGCTGGCGGCGGTCGCGAAGAACGACATTGCCGACATCGCCTACGCCAAGTCCGTCGATGAGGGTCTTGCCGGCTGTTACGTGGCCGCTGATTCCAATGGAGTTCGGAGTTACATCCACAACAGATCCATTTTCAGCAATGACGACATTATCCTTATTCATGCCAAGCTGCATAGCGAGCTTCTTATGAAGCACGAGGTGACGGTATTCACCGTGGACCGGCATAAAAAATTTTGGACGGATCAGTCGATGCATCATCTTGATTTCTTCCTGACTGGCGTGACCGGAAACGTGAATGCCCCGCTCCCGTCCATAGACGACCTCCGCTCCGAGCTTATAGAGGTTGTCTATGGTGTGCCCCACGCCGCGCTCATTTCCTGGAATCGGAGTAGCGGAAATGATGACCGTATCGCCGGGCATGATGGACACTTTTTTATGCTCACTATTGCTCATACGGGTAAGGGCGCTCATGGGTTCCCCCTGACTGCCCGTCGTAATGATGGCAATTTGACGCGGTGAATAGTTGCGTGTTTCATCAATATCAATGAGTACACCTTTAGGAATCTTGAGATATCCCATCTCGCTGGCAATATTGACGACATTGACCATGCTGCGTCCAATGACGGCAACCTTGCGGCGCGTCATGACAGCTGCGTCAATGACCTGCTGCAGGCGATGGACGTTGGAGGAAAAGGTGGCCACGATGATCCGGTTCTTGGCAGCCCTGAACTGTTCATCGAGCGTTTTTCCTACATTCTTTTCACTGGGCGTAAATCCAGGCCGTTCAATATTTGTTGAATCAGCCAGCAGAAGCAGGACGCCTTTATCTCCAATTTCGGCAAGCCGTGCAAAGTCCGTAGGCTGGCCGTCAACAGGGGTCTGATCGAATTTATAGTCACCCGTATGGACAATTGTACCCACAGGCGTATGGATTGCAAGAGATACCGCATCGGGGATGCTATGGTTCACATGGATGAATTCGACCCGAAAAGATCCAGCACGAACAGTGGCCCCAGCCTTGACCGCTTTGCACTTTTGATCTGAAACGCCATTTTCACGAAGACGGCCCGACAGGATTCCTAGCGTCAGTGGGCAGCCATAAACGGGGCAGTTCAGTTCCTTCATCACATAGGGCATGGCACCGATATGATCTTCATGACCGTGGGTCAGGAAGATTGCCTTGACCTTATCCTTGTTTTCAACAAGGTAGGAAAAATTTGGAATGACAAGATCGATCCCGAGCATTTCATCATCCGGGAAAGCAAGACCGGCATCAACCAGGATGATTTCCTCTCCGTAACGGAACGCGGTCATATTTTTACCAATTTCACCAAGACCACCCAAAGGGATGATGCTTATTTTTTTCTGTTGTCCTTTTGCCAAAAGGGACACCTCCTCAATTTTTTAGCGAAAGCTCGCAGCTCACCTTTAACACAAAAAAGAGACTGAAAGGCTTCCAAAAGTACGATAATCTATGAATTATGGGGTTTTAGATCCTAAAACCCATCAACCACGGGACGATGACAGTCCGTGGAAAATTCCTGTTTTACTCTGCTAACACAGAATCACGTTAAGAATAAGGGAAGGATATGGACCATCCTTCCCCTAATCCCTAGTATTTCATTATAACTTGTAGCGTCTAGATTTGCAACGGATTGGCGCAGAAAATCAGCCATTCTCCTCTTTATTGAGAAGATTCGCCCGGATTCTTCTTCTCCGAGCTCTCCCAACTTTCAGGAAACGGAATTCCTGAGGGCGTAAAAAGTGTCTGATTTGGAAAAGAAAGGAGGGAAACATCGCTTTTTTTGATCTCCCCCACCCCATTTTGGAGTAAGCTTCGCAGCGCCAGGGTCCTCTCCTTCGGGAGCGAGCTTGTTCCTACAAGTAGGACTGGAACAGAAAGGGTGGAAACAGGGCCCTCCATATAAGGATATGTCCCTAATTTGATTGTTGTTGGCAAATACAGTCCCGTCCGTTCAGCTAGCTCCTCAAAAGCGGCTCCCTCAAGAGGAATCAAGCGAAGGGCTCCGCCCGCGAGAGCTTCATTGATTTCCTTATCCGGTAAGCCCCCCATAACCAAAGCTGCGTCGACTCGACCGGAAGCTACAGCAGATAAAGCTTCTTGATCGGAAAGATACTGAAAGACCATATCCTGACGTTTCATATGGGCAGCACGCAACAAGGCACGAACTGTAACTTCCATGCCCGATCCAGGAGCGCCTACTGCGACTTTACAATCCTTGAGCTCCCTTATATCAGAGAGGGTGGAAAGTCGAGGCACCAGAAAATACAGTGTGCGGGACCCCAGATAACACAGTTCACGAAAATCCTGGTAAGGTTTTCCTTCGTAGAGTGCCTTTCCTGAAAAAACTGCTTCGGCAACGTCCTGCTGAACAATGGCCAAATCAGCTTTTCCTTGCTTCATAAGATCCAAAGAAGCCAGCGAGCCCGCCGTAGAAAGGGTACTTGTATCAAGGCCATCAAAATGAAGACTCAACAAGCGGCTGATGGCAACCGCTGCACGGGCATTGGTATTTGGTCCTTCATCAGCTGCCAGGCGCAGCTGAGGCATCGGTGCTGCAGCCGGTTGAGGCGCCGTCTCTTTTTTATGACAGGCGCTGACCAAAAAGAGACTGACCGCCAATAGGACCATGATAATCTTTTTCAAGAAAATCCCTCCTTACGGATGGGTAGAAAAATACGCAAGCGTACGGGAAAGGCCATCCTGAAGTGAAGTAAATGTCATAGGTCCGAGTTCTTTTTGAAGGGCTTCATGGGATAAAACCGAATCACGGATATCCCCTTTCCTCCTCGGTCCATATTGTACTGAAGGAATCTGTCCCGTGAGCTTTTCCATAACGGATAAAAGCGCATTGAGGGAAACCTTGCATCCTGTCGAAACGTTCAGCGTGGCAAGTCCTTCATAACTAAGGGAACGAACCATTGTTTCCGCAATATCACCTACATAAATAAAGTCCCGGGTCTGCTGACCGTCGCCAAAAACGGTAAGGGGCTTATGTTCGTGAAGAAGACGGGCAAAAATACTGATGACACCGCCCTCACCCGTTTCTCCCTGCCGCTCGCCATAGACATTGGCAAATCGCAGGATGATTCCATGCATCCCGTAAAGTAAGCAGTAGAGACGAATGTAGGATTCTGCCGTCACCTTGGATAGACCGTAGAAAGAAGTCGGCGCTGGGATTTCCTTTTCCGTAAGGGGAAGATGCTGATTATCCCCATAGACGGCCGCACTCGATGAAAAGATGATTCGCTTGACACCGCTCTTGCGGCAGCCTTCCAATAGATTAATTAGCCCTTTGATGTTGATGTCCGCATCAACCAAAGGATATTCCATGGAAAAAGGCACCAAGGTTTGGGCAGCTAGGTGGATGACTGTATCAAACTTTTCCTGTAGCAGGAAATCAATCAATGCTTTATCCCGCACGTCCATTTGCACCAAATTCATCGAAAGAGGGACATATTCCTTGAATCCTGAAGAGAGATTATCCAGGACAGTTACGGAAAGTCCAGGAACTTCACTGCATTTTTCCAAGATGTGGGATCCAATGAAACCTGCCCCACCGGTCACTAGGATTTTTTTCATCAGTCGATGTTCCTCCTCCGAATCTGCGTCAACACATCAAGGCCAAAACTTTTGATTGTGACGATGGCCCCAATCGTAAAGGGAATATATTCACAGAAAAAGCGCCACATAACGGCCACTACACCGGCCACACCCGCTGGAAGCAAGGAGTTGAAAAGGACCAGAAATCCCCCTTCCGCAACCCCAGTACCGCCGGGAGTCGGCGTAAAGTATAAAACAAGGTTGATGAGACACATCCGTCCCATAATGATATGAAGTGGAATATTGGTAATGCCAAAGGCGTAAATAAAAACGGGCACAACCGAATAAATAAAAAGCAGGCTGAGACCGGATTCAATAAATGCTCGAAGAACTTGCTTGGGATTCTTGAAAAGCAGGAGCAGGGCCTGCTGGAAATCACGGTACCAAAGAAAGACCGCTTCCTGAACCTTTGGGGAAAAGCGGCGGCAGAACCGAACCAGCCATTTTTCAAAGCGTCCTGTAACGATACAGTAAATCAGCATGCCAGGTGCAAAAATAAAGAAGGCACAAACGAGGGCAATGACGCTGGGCGGCATCCAGCTCACAAGACTCGGATCAAAATAAAAGACAACTGGCACAGTGAGGAAAAGAAACAAAATGGACATAACGGTCCTGACAATGATGATCAAGGTTGATTTAGCAACTGAAACGCCCGCTTTTTTCATGAACATCAGCTGGGCAATCCCGCCGCCTCCTTGGCCCGGGGTCAAAAGGGCCAGAAAATAGTTGCTGAAGACAACATTGAACACGTGCTTATAGTCCATCTTTTCATCAGAAAGATGAGTCAGCGTAATAAGTCGTGTCCCGTCAAAGAAAAGACCTACACCGAGAAGGAAAAGGGCCAGCAGGGCGTACTGCGGACGAAATGTCGTCAGATAATCCAAGGCCCTGCGATCAAAGGTAAAATAGATGACGCCGGCGGAGACACAGACAACGACAAAAAAGAGGACGAGAAGCATGCGAAAAATTTGTTTATTCATGGAAAGACCTTCCCATCAAAATTTCACGAAAGTGATGAGTGCTACATAACCCTCTTATTATATCATAGGTTAGAGAACAAGAAAACAGACAAGGAGCTATCCCTTGAGATTCTTTGTATTGGCAAAATGCAGTTTGGCGTAATGGCCAAGGCGTTCTCGCCCTTCCTGCTGGATGATTTTTTCTGCAGCTCGTGTTGCCTGGGCGCCGCCTCCAAAAGGAAGTTCAAAACCAGCCTCCTGGGATAACTCCTCCATCTTCTTGAGAAACAGGGAACGAGCTAGAATTGAGGCTGCCGCCACGGCCATATCCGCTTCTCCCTTCGTATGAGAATAAACAGAAAGACCAGGAACCGCTCTTTCCAGCTCATTTTTGATGTAAGGAGACCGGGTAAATTGGTCAACCAGGGCAAAATGACATTCCGGAACTTTTTTAAGGACAGTCATAATGGCCCCAATGTGATAAGTACTCAAAAGCGGATTCAGGTTCTGCGCCTTCTCATATTCCTCGTTGTACTGCTGGGGCATAAGGGCGGCCGCGGCACTTGCTTTGGCTATGGCATAGACTTGCGGCGCAAGCCTCCTAATCTTCGCGTCTGAGAGAGTCTTACTATCTCTAACCCCAAGGGCAAGAAGTTTTTTGGCACCAATTTCATCAAGAATGACGGCGGCTACGCACAAAGGGCCAAGATAGTCACCTTTTCCCGATTCGTCGCTGCCCGCCCATAACTCACCAGGCTTCTTGACCGCTCCTAAAAGGGTCAAAAGAGGCCCTACACCTTTTTCCCCAGATGGGGTTGAAGAAGCTGCGTCCATGCCAAAGACAACATTCCTCACTCGGTCAAAGAAGGGCCCCTCTTTCTGTGAAAGCACAGGACGCCATCCATCTTTTCCATTATAAATCGTGACAACAGCGCGCTCCCTACCATTGACCACGATGAGCTGGACGCCAAAGTTCACATTTTTTTGTTCAACAGGCTGGGACGCCAAAGTGCAAAGGTCCCTTTGAAGAGCGTGGATTCGCTCCAAAAAGACGGATTCTGGAAGTTTTTTGGACTTCATGGTTACGTGAGACTCCTTAGAGAAAAGAGAAAAGGAGGGCTTCCCCTCCCCCTCTTATGATTCGTGAGGTATGGCGGCAATGGTTTCTTCTTTCTTTTCACTGCGCACAGTCAAGCTTTTGATTGAAACATTGATATCCCGAACGGGCATACTGGTCATGCCTTCGACCTTAACCTTGATTTTGGCCTGCAACTGCCTTACGACCTCAAAGATCTGGGCACCAAAGAACAGGACCAAATCCAGGTAAATGGTCATCCCTTTATTGGTATCTGCCGGACGCCGGACCTTGATGGCGGAAATCCGGTCCACATCCTTGTTTTTCTGGACCACAATACGAACGATATCACTGACGACATAATCGGTCACAGAAATCTTTCCATAGTAACTAAAGGCAGGTCTGACAATGGATTTTTCAGGCAGATCCTTGTGTTTCTTATTGCGGCCAAAAAGACGATGGGGTAAATCCACAAGAACACCCGATAGATGCGGCTTCAGTTCGATAGTCGGAACAGGAACGATATGTTTTCCTTCCTTTATGCGCGTATCACGAGCTTTTTTCATTTCCCGAGTCGTGGCAATATCCTGGATATGGACAAATTCCGAAGGCACCGGCAATGCAAGTCGTTTGCAAATGGTTACCGCCATTTTGTCACTGGTTCCAATGACAAGCAGACAGCTAATCCGGCTATGCTGAATAGCTTCCTTGACCTCATCGCAGTGGTCCTTTTCCATAAAAATAGCCCGTTTGACCGCCTGCACTTTATTCTGTTCGGTCTTGGCCGATTTTCCTGCTAAAATCTTTGTGCCTTCAATAAGCAATCCATCATCGATGATGCCATCACAGCCATGCTGGTGCGCCACACTGATGGCACGAAAACTTTTGCCGGTTCCACTTGGGCCTGTAAAAGTAATCACTTTCATTTTGCATTCCCCCTGTTTTGAGGGTATGTGACAATCTCCGATACTGCATCATACGGAATCGAAAATTCCCCTAAGTGCATGGGAAACCGCCCCGGATTGCCATGTAGGTCGCTTCCGCCGCTGACCATGAGATGATACTTTTTCGCGATGGCAAGCCAATCATGTTTGTTTTTTTCCTGCAGAACGGACGGGTGGAAGACTTCCATCCCATCCATGACCCCGCTATGAAGGATTTCCTCTACATAGGAAAGATTTTCAATCTCTGCCGGATGAGCAAGGACGGCAATTCCACCGGCTTTGTGGATGATCCGGGCAGCCTCGAAGGGACTCATCTTGACCTGACGGAGATAAGCTGGTTTTCCTGCCGCGATGAGCGTATCAAAAACGTCCTTTACGGTTGGAAAATACCCCTTTTTGACGAGAACGCGGGCAATATGGGGACGCCCAAGGCTATGGGCGCCTGCTGCTTCCCTCTTTACTTCCTGAAAGGAAAGCTCATATCCCAGGGATTGGATTTTTTCAATGATCTTCATGACCCGTTCCACCCTTCCGCTGCGGTTCCAGGCAAGGGCCTGCTGGAAAATTGGGACGGCAGGATCAAAGTGGAACCCTAGAACATGGACATCCTTTCCTTTATAATCCGTATCCATCTCAACACCCCGGATCAGATGGATGCCATCCTGGCGCGCATCGATGACCTTTTTTGCTTCATCATAGGCAAGGGTATTATCATGGTCGGTAATGGCCATGGCGCATAGGTGAGCTTTTTCTGCTTCCCGTACAAGTTCCTCTGGTGTATTGACCCCATCTGAAAAGGTCGTATGCATATGCAGGTCCGCTAACATAAGTGCCGTTCCTCCATTCTTATATATGGTCATTATACCATAATTGACGCTAAAACGGAGAACGGACTCATAAACTCCCTATAAAACAAAAAATGGGTTCTATAATTTATTTTGGGGCGCTAAAGTGACCGTCCAGATGCGTGTCCTCTCAGCGCCTACTTTTTTTTCAATAAAAAAATAGGCATATGCACTCAAATCCTCTACAATTAAAGTGATCAAACAATAAAGAAAGTGAGTTGAATACATATGCCTTCTCTAGATTATATCGAAAAATTAACAGGAATTAAAGAGGAATGGATTCAAAATTTAAAGGAAACGGAATCAGCCTTGGTTTTAGCGGTTCAGCTGCCGCCTCAAGAACACATCTGCCCTCATTGTAAGGCCACTACAAGACGCATAAAGGGCTACTATACGCGCCTCATCAAACATTCCCCACTTCTCCATAAAGAGTTGCATCTCCTGTATCGCCAGAGACGCTATATATGCAGCTGTGGTCACACATTTAACGAGAAGAGCCCCTTTGCCTCTCCGTATTTCCAAACCTCTTCCTCGCTTCAACAAGTCATGCTCCAGGAGCTGCGTCAACACCTTTCTTTCCAAGAAGTGGCCAGACGATGCCATGTCAGCACCAGCCAGGTCATTCGTGTCTTTAATGAAGTCCATATTCCTCGTCCCAGTCACCTTCCCCGCGTGCTTTCCATCGATGAATTTAAAGGAAATGCTGCCGGTCAGAAGTACCAAGTCATCATCACTGACTCTGAAAACAAGCGTATAATGGACATTCTTCCGGCACGAACCACACCGGCTCTGCTCCAGTATTTCTATCAATTTCCAATGAGTGAACGACGAAAAGTAGAATTTGTCACAATGGACATGTCTATGCAGTTCCGTTCAGTCATAAAAACGATCTTCCCCAAGGCGCGCATCGTGGCAGACCGTTTTCATATGATCCGCTTAGTCCAATGGGCCATGGAGCGCGTTCGCAAAGCAGAGCAAAAGCGCCTTTGTCACCATAGCCGAATGTTTAAGTCCAACAAGACAATCTTAACGAAACCATATGAGAAATTAACCGAAGAAGAGCTTATAAAGCTGGAGGGAATCCTTCGCTGTTCTCCTCGTCTAAGATGTGCTTACGCGCTAAAATACGCATTTTCCAAGGTGCTTCGATTCAAGGATCATACCAACATTTCTTGGGCACTTTCAGCATGGATAGACCTGGTAAAAAGCGCTGATTTACCGGAAATGAACTCTCTGGTTAAGTCCTTTACCTATTGGTACGAAGAAATTAGGAGCGCCCTTATATATCCTTACTCCAACGGCTTTACTGAAGGCTGCAACAATAAAATCAAGGTGTTAAAACGTGTCTCATTTGGTCTGCGCAATTTTGAGCGCTTTCGTAATAGGATCTTGTACATTAACACACGCAACGAAAAAGGACACGCACTGTATTCAGTGCATGTCCTCTCCAGGAGTGCATAGACACTTTAGCACCCCAAAATTTGACAAAGAACCAAAAAATGACGCTGTCAATCACGACAGCGCCAGTTCCTCACTTTAGTAATCCTGTTTCTTTCCAAGCCTGATGGACCTTTTGGCGTTCTTCTGCCGTCATAGGGCAAAGCGGCAGGCGGTAAGGTCCCGGAGTAAAAGGTGTCATCAATCCGACAGCTTCCTTGATGGGAATTGGATTGCTGACAAGGAACATAGAATCAGCTTGAGGAACCATGACCTTATTGAGTTCACGTGCCCGGACTACATCCCCTTTTTCAAAGCTTTGCATCAAATCCTGAAGAAGTTCACCGCCTACATTGCTGCGGACAGAAATGAGGCCGCAGGCGCCGACCGCAAAAAAGGGCAGGGTCAGACCGTCATCTCCACTATAGATGGAGAAATCTTCCGGCATGATGCGATAAAGCTCCGCTACTTGGGATACGTTTCCGGAAGCTTCCTTGATACCCACGATATTGGGACAATTTTTGACAAGCCGGGCCATGGTAAGCGGTTTGATATTGGTTCCTGTGCGGCCAGGAACATTGTAGACCAAGATAGGTAATTTGGTATGTTCAGCAACCGTCTTGAAATGCTGATAGAATCCTTCCTGGGAAGGCTTGTTATAAAAAGGACCAACAACAAGAACGCCGTCGGCGCCGACTTCTTCAGCAAGTTTGTTCATGTTGAGGGTCTGGGCCGTATCATTGGATCCAGTCCCAACGATGACAGGAGCTCTTCCGTCAAGCTTCTTGATAACAGCCGTAAACAGTTCCTTTTTCTCATCATAGGTCAGGGTTGGCGCTTCACCGCTTGTACCAGCGACGAGAATGGCGTCAGAACCATGATCGACAAGCCAGGAAGCAAATTCGGCAGTTCCTTCAGCATTGAGGGATCCATCTTCGTGGAAAAACGTAATCATTGCAGTAATAAGGCGTCCAAAATAGGGCTTCATGAGACTATTCTCCTTCCTGGGTTGCAAATGCGCTGTGAAGGGCGCAAACCGCGGTCTTCACGTCGCGTTCTTCGATAATAGCGGAAACGAGGTTGTCAGAATCGGTTGTCTGCAGGATTTTTACCCCAGCTGCCGTGAGGGCCCCAACAAAGCGAGCCATGACCCCGGGCGTACCGCCCATATGGGAACCCACGACCGTCACCTTGGCACATTCCTTAGTGAGGGTATAATGGTATCCCTCGGCTTTGAGGACTTCCTCCGCTTTCGGGGCATTGACCGTATAGACCGCAAACATAAGGGACTGAGGCTGGAAACTCAAACTCCCAATGCTGACACCGTGAGAAGCCAAATCTTTAAAGACCCTGCTGCCATTATTGGACGTATCCTGCGACAGGTCCACTTGGAAGAAGGAAAGATCCTTGAGGCTGGCAACTCCACTGGCATGATTGCTTTCAACATCATCCTGACTTTCCAGGGTATCAATCTTGTCATCCGTCGTGATAAGGGTACCCGGTGCATCAGAAAAGGTGCTTTTAACGACCATGGGTACCCCATATCGCATGACAATCTCAACGGCGCGGGGATGGATGACCTTGGCACCTTGATGCGCCATTTCACGGATTTCGTCATAGGAAATCTGCTTGATGATCTTGGCATCGGAAACAATGCGGGGGTCGGCCGTCATGACGCCATCGACATCGGTATAAATTTCTACTTTTTCAGCATCTACGGCAACCCCAAAAGCCGCGGCTGACGTGTCACTGCCGCCGCGTCCCAAGGTCGTAATGCTGCCATCCATATCAGTGACACCTTGGAATCCACAGATGACAGGAATGATCCCTTGTTCGACAAGGGTTTTCAGTGTCTTGGGACGGACTGTCTTGATCTTGGCATTGCCAAAATTTCCATCTGTCACCATACCAGCCTGTCCACCTGTCAAGGCTTTGGCCTTGAAGCCTTCCTTCTGCAGGGTGGAAGCCATAACCGTTGAAGAAATGATTTCCCCACAGGCCATCATAAGGTCCAATTCATGCACATCCGGGTCAGGATTGACGGAACGGAGCATTTCAATCAGCGTGTCTGTTGCATAAGGGTCTCCCCTGCGGCCCATGGCAGAAACAACGACAATGGGCGCATAGCCTCCATCGACGGCTTCCTTTACTTTCTTGACAACGAGTTGACGGGTCTGGGGTGTAGCCACACTCGTTCCGCCGAATTTTTGTACGATGATTTTCATCTGCGTAGGGCCTCCTCTTAGAGCCAGTTATTCTTGACCATGGTTTCCGCAATCTGGAGCGTGTTGAGTGCAGCCCCTTTGCGGATTTGATCCCCAACACACCAAAAATTGAAGCTTCTGTCGGCCGATTCATCCCGTCTCAGGCGGCCGACATAAACATCATTGAGGCCCGATGTGTAAAGCGGCATCGGATAGATTTGCTGGGAAGGATCATCTTGAAGAACAACACCGGGGAACTGGCTGAGTGCCTTGCGGATGTCAGCAAGTTCCACATCATGTTCAAGTTCCACATTGACAGATTCACTGTGACTGCGGTACACAGGAACACGAACCGTTGTCGCCGTGATACGCATTTCCGGATCAGAGAAAATCTTCTTGGTTTCATTGACCATCTTCATTTCTTCCTTTGTATAAAGGTTATCAAGGAAGACATCAATCTGCGGCACAAGATTCAGGGCCAACGGGAAATGTTTGGCAGCACTTGCGCTGGGGAAGATATGAGCAGTCATTTCCTTGCCGGCAGCAGCTTCCTTAATCTGGCGTTCCAGTTCATCAAGACCGTCCTTACCGGCACCAGAGGCCGCCTGATAAGTGGATACGATGATTCTTTTGATGCGTGCAAGATCATAAATCGGCTTCAGGGCCATGACCATGATGATGGTTGAGCAATTCGGGTTGGCAATGATGCCTTTATGCTTTTTAATATCCTGAGGATTGACTTCCGGAACAATCAGAGGAACCTCAGGATCCATGCGATAGGTACTTGAATTATCAATGACGACGGCTCCTGCCTTGACAGCAATTGGTGCAAACGTCTTGCTGATCGAGCCGCCGGCAAATAGGGCAACATCAACTCCGTTAAAGGAATCAGCCTTTGCTTCTTCGACCTTATAGGTCTTGCCCCGAACCGTCAGTTCTTTGCCTGCACTGCGTGCAGAAGCCAGGAGTTTCAGGTTCTTAAAAGGGAAATCTCGTTCATTGAGCAGATTGATGAATTCCTGCCCCACTGCACCCGTTGCACCTAAGATTGCTAGATTATACTCCTTCATGATTGTTCCCCCTCTTTCAAATTAGAAACGCTTCCTTACAAAATTGCATCCAGCCCATACACAAGGCCCCTGCGTTTAACCATGGTCCGACATCCCAGCATAACACCAGGCATGTAGCAGTCACGGTTGATGGAATCATTGCGGATGACGAGGCGTTCACCCATGCTTCCGAAAATGATTTCCTGACTGGCGACAAAACCAGGCAGCCGCACGCTATGGATGTGCATGCCTTCATAATTGCCACCCCGTACATGCGCCAGCTTCTCTGTTTCGTCTTCCCTGCCCTGCGCCACATAACCGCCGCGGGCCTTGGCGAGCTTCTGGGCCGTAAGCATGGCGGTTCCTGATGGTGCATCAAGTTTTTGATCATGATGAAGTTCGATGATCTCCACTTGGGGCAAGTATTTGGCAATTTCTTCCGCCGCTTTCATCATCAAAACGGCACCAATGGCAAAGTTTGGACAAATGAGGACGCCGACACCATTTTTTTCAGCAAGCCCCTTGACTTCCTCAAGATCTTCCGGAGAAAATCCCGTCGTGCCGACAACCGCATTGACACCATGGCTAGTAATGATCCGCAGGCTGTCCATGACAACATCGGGACGCGTAAAGTCAACCACAACATCCGGTTTACTTCTTATGAGGGCTTCCTCCAAACTCGCGTCCACGGGAACGCCTTCTACGGTCTTACCAGCACCATGGACATCGACAGCGGAAATCAGTTCCATGTCCTCTTGCTGAAGAACCGTTCGAACGACAGTGGAACCCATCTTGCCAAGGGCTCCATTGACCAATACTTTAATCATTGGCTCCATCCTTTCTCTATTTACAAAAATACGGTCATTGAGAACGCTCCCAATAACCGCAACAATAAAGCCCACATCAGCAGGCCTTGTTTATTTATTACCGATAGCGCTCCACCAAATAATGGCGACAGTATACCCGCTGTTAGCCGGCATCCCAGCAGCCCCCTGTACCCAGCGGACCACTTCGGCGGTTGGCCTTTCCTTTCCTTCAACGGTGTCCCTCTGAAAAGTACTTATCGTTCCCGCGCCTCTATCAACTGTTAAGTTTATGGGTATAGTATAGGCATTTCAGTATATTATGTCAATCGTTTTTTAGAAAAAAAGGTATTTTGTTTTTTTGATTCCCAAAAGCCTACTCTTGGAGAAGCTTGCGCAGGCTGGAAGCTGTCCGCGTCACAAGATCAGTCAGTTCCGGCACAAATTGCTGCGAATAAGCCGTGCTCCCTATCCCGCTACGGGTCTCAAAAGTTTTTAAAATGGCGTTGAACTTTTCGCCTTCATAGGCATGCAGGGCCTCCACAAGTCCATCGTAGGTGGCATGGCAAAGATTGGCAGGATCCAATTCAAAGGCAGTGCCAACCTGATCAAAAAAATCATTCCATACCTCTAGGGACGGATGAAGGCCAACCTGGTGCGCACAGTCCTGGATCATATGGGTCTTAAGATACATATACTCCCGCAGGGCCCTTTCCCGTTCTTCTGGAAAGAGTTTATACCACTCATAGATCTTATAGCCGCCCCAATCACCTATCGTGGCACAAGCATTTACAAGATCATTCATTGATTTCATTTGTCTGCCTCCTTGCTGGTGGTGCTGCCAAACCCTCCACTGCGAACCGACTTTTCCTTGCTTGCATCATCATCCGTCGTAAGATAACGATAAAAGATTCCCTGGGCAATCCGCTCATGAGCTTGAAGGACAATGTCTTTATCGGTATCATTGGCGAGTGCAATCATTAGATGGCCCTCATTATCAGGATTGTTGTAATAATCAGCATCAACAATTCCTTCATTGTTGACAAGACGTAAATGACGTTTAATGGCCATACTGGAGCGGATATGGATACCTAAGAATTCATCATCCTGCATATAGGCCTTGATCCCCGTAGAAATCATTTTCTGGGAATGGGCAGGAATTGTCACAGATTCCGGTAAATAAATGTCATAGCCAGCGGAATATTTTGTCTGTCTTGTCGGCATGGGAAATGACCGATCTGCATAAGCGGCAATCTTTTCAAAACCACGTTTTCTCATTTTTCGTTATAACCTCTCTTTTTTGTGCTTTCTAGGGTCTTCACACTGATTCCAGAGGGAAGTACCGGATTCTCATGTCTTAGTTCCACACCTGCCTGGGCAGAGCGTGATAGGGCTTCAATGAATGTCATCTTGGGAATGGGAATGAAGGCTTCCTTCAAATGTTTCTTTTCTATGACTTTTCCCTTCTTAGACAGGAGGGCGACCTGATCGACTTTATAGGTGTGATTTTCTAAGTTTAATGATACAATAAGTTCGCACGAACCAGGTCGATCGTTATCTTCGAGTTTTTTCTCGTAGGTTTCCCCTAAAAGACGGATAAAGTTCTGATCCTTCAAAACGGCTTTTGTTTTAACCTGTTCAAGAAGGCCCCCTTTTTCCTTTTGAAGCGCCTTTTCAAGAGACTCTTGCTCCACATAGTACTCACCAGCAGGATTGACTCCAAGGAGCTGGTAGGTTTCCTTTGCGGAGACGGTTTTTCCTGTATAGAATGTCAAAACTGATGCGAGCAGAACCAAGAGCTCCTTTTTCATGACCTTTTCCTCATTTCTCATCTTCTAAGCAACAACTTATGGATCTTATTTTCTTTTAATTTTCCTACCCTTCATCTTACTCAATGTGGGTAAGATAGTCAACTGCTTGAAGGGGATGCTTCAGGGCGGAAGGCGTGCCAGTCAATACCAAGGAGGGTTCCCATGAACCAGCTGCTTGTCCCGAAGAACCAATCAGGGATTCATTTAAAGACATTTCTCATGCAGTGGGGGCTGTCGGCTTCCTACTGGAAAGCCCTAAAAAAAGCACGGGCTCTTTTTGTCAATGGCCTCGTCACAGTATGGGATATACCGCTTTCAGCCAATGATCGAGTCAGTTTTCCTTTTTTACCAGAAGAAACGGACCTTGTCCCGGAAGAAGGCCCCCTCACGATTTTATATGAAGATGAGGTTCTCCTTGCCGTTCATAAGGAGCAAGGACTGCTTGTCCACAACAGCGGCCTTACCCAAGAGTCTTCCCTATCCCGCCGTGTTCTCTTCTATTACAGGGAACATGGCATTAAAGCCGCCCTTCATCCGGTTTCGCGGCTCGACCGTGAAACAAGCGGCATTGTCCTATTTGCCAAAAACGCCGCACTCCATCATATGCTCACTAAGGCCCCCATGAAAAAGCTCTACCTTGCCCTCTCGCATGGCCCTTGGGAAAAATTCTCCGGGGTCATCGCTCAGCCCATAGCCCGCAAGGATGGCTCCCTTATCGAGCGCTGTGTCGCGCCCCAGGGCAAGCCGGCTCGTACACGCTACCGCGTGCTGTGGCAGGATGCAGCGAAAAGCGTGGTTGCTTTCCATCTTTATACCGGACGCACCCATCAGATTCGCGTACATGCGGCATTCATGGGGCATCCTCTCCTGGGCGATACTCTCTATGGCGCAAAGGGGTCCCAAAAAGCCCATGCCCTGCACGCGATGCGGCTCCAGTTCCGCCATCCCTTATCAGGAAAGGACGTGAAGATTACGGACCCGTCCCTTCCTTTTTTCTTACCTGCCAATAAGGCTTTTGCCCCCTGTATTTCCAAAAAAAAGGACGAAAGATGAAGGGAATATGATATAATGAGGACGACTTTTATTGATAGGAGGATGTATTATGCCACTTGTAACTACGAAAGACATGTTCAAGAAAGCTTATGAAGGTCACTATGCGGTTGGGGCTTTCAACGTCAATAATATGGAAATTGTCCAAGGGATTGTCGATGCCGCCAAAGAAGAAGAATCCCCGCTGATTCTTCAGGTTTCCGCTGGTGCCCGTAAATATGCCAAGCACGCTTATTTGCTTCACCTCGTCCAGGCGGCCCTTGAAGATACGGATCTGCCCATTGCCCTCCATCTTGACCATGGTGCTGATTTCGAAATCTGCAAAGCCTGTGTTGATGGCGGTTTTACGTCCGTCATGATTGATGGTTCCAAATATCCCTTCGAGGAAAATATCGAATTGACAAAACGTGTTGTCGACTATGCCCACAGCAAAGGGGTTGTCGTGGAAGCCGAATTGGGAAAACTAGCCGGTGTGGAGGACGCCGTTAAGGTCAATACGAAGGATGCAACCTACACCGATCCTGATCAAGCTGTTGAATTTGTGGAAAGAACGGGTGTCGATTCCCTGGCCATTGCCATCGGGACAAGCCATGGTGCCTACAAATTCAAAGGAAAGCCGGAACTTGACTTCGCCCGTCTTGAAAAAATCTCCAACCTGCTGCCAAACTTCCCCTTGGTCCTTCACGGAGCCTCCACGGTCATTCCCGCCTTCGTAGAAGAATGCAACCGTTATGGCGGCAAGCTTGACGGAGCTCAAGGGGTACCGGAAGACATGCTCCTTAAAGCAGGCAAATACGGTGTCTGTAAGATTAATATCGATACGGACCTGCGTCTTGCCATGACCGCATCCATTCGCAAGTACCTGGCAGAACATCCAGAAGACTTCGATCCCCGCTCCTACTTAGGGGCTGGACGACAGGCCATCAAGGATATGGTCTCCCACAAAATGCGGGACGTCCTTAATTCCTCCCATCGTCTTTAATCAAAAAACAGCTGCCCTTTCGAGCAGCTGTTTTTTTGGGCTTATTGGGGCGCCTGTCCATCCTTATGGGGAAGGAATCGGAAAAATTTCCGTGTCAGGTACAAGGATAGACAAAAAGCACATAAATCGGATAGGGATTGGCACCAGATCAACCCCGTAAGGCCAAAGATGCGAGGCACAATGAGAACAAAAGGAATCAGGAAAAGCCCTGTCCGTCCGATGGAAATAAGGACAGCCCCAGTTGTGCGTCTTGTGACCTGCAAAAGCATATTGGCAATGATTACGAGAGCCAGTGTGGTAAATGTAACGCATTGGGCCCGGAGCGCCTGAGTCCCTATGGAAATGACGAGGGGATCGTCTCGGAACAAACGGAGGATGGGATCGGCAAAGAAAAAGCCTGCAAGGCTTGCCGTAAGTCCAACCGCTGTATTCAGGCGAAGAGAAAAGGCAAATCCGTCCCGCAGCCGTTGGTAGGACCTTGCGCCATAACTAAAACCGCAGACAGGCTGGAACCCTTGCCCAATACCAATGATGGCAGACGCACCAATAAAAGCAAGCCGCGTGACAATGCTCATGGCCGCGATAGCGGCGTCCCCAAAGGCCCCAGCTGCCACATTAAGACTGATCGTTGCAAGACTTGCCGTCCCCTGCCTAAATAAAGAGGGCAGACCGCCGGCCGTAATTTCCTTGAAAAGGGCGGCCGACGGATGGAAATCGCGGAACCTTATAGGAATATTGCCGCCTTTGTGGGTCATGACAAGAAGGATAAAGAAACTAAAGCATTGGCTGATGACCGTCGCGTATGCAGCCCCTGATACCCCAAGGCCAAAGAAAAAGATAAATAGAGGATCAAGGAGCATATTAAGGACCCCTCCGGCCATGATGCCCACCATCCCAAAGGCACTGTTTCCTTGAAACCGCAGATGGTTATTCATAAGAAGGGAACACATCATGACAGGCGCTCCGCACATGATGATGGCTAGATAAGAAGCAGCATGAGGCAGGATGGTTGGCGTGGACCCTGTCAACTGGGCAATGTCCCGCGCATTGAAATGCCCAATGAGCAAAAGAAAGAGACCGCAAATAAAAGCATAAAAGAAGCTCGTACTTGCCATGGTGCGTGCATTTTGGATTCGCTGAGCTCCCAGTTCTCGGGCCATGTAGGTTCCCGATCCCTGGCCAAAGAAAAAACCAAGAGCCTGGATGATGGACATGCTGGCAAAGGTCACACCCACCGCGGCGGTGGAACTAGTGTCCAGCTTGCTCACAAAAAACGTATCGGCCATGTTGTAAAAGCTAGTGGTCAGCATACTTAAAATGGAAGGAATGGCAAGTTTTAAAATGAGTCGATCCACGGGTGCTTCCAGCATCTCGTGGAATTTTTCAGTGCGTTTATCTTGTTTATTCTGCATGGGATTCTACCGGTGCTTTCTTATAATGGAATCTGGAAATCATCCAAGGTTCCCCCTATTTTACCATAGTTCCCGTCATTTTGCAGAATCTTCAAAAGCTATACTGAAAAAAGCGTCTCTTTTCTAAGTTGACTGAAAAAATCAGGCAATTCTCTTTTTTCCCTGCACAATATGTTACAATTAGTTTACATAGATTTTACATTTTCCATAAAGGAGGAGTTTTACGATGAAAATGAAAAGATTGCTCGCAGCTTCCGCTCTTTGTGCCATGACCCTTGCTCTTGCGGCTTGCGGCGGTAAAAAGGAAGCGGCTAAATCAGGCGGAGCTTGGAAGCCAGAAAAGGACATCCATGTCATTGTTGCTTACAAAGCAGGGTCCGGTACGGATACTGGTGCCCGTATTCTTTGCAAGGATGCAGAAAAACATATTGGAAAGACCCTAATTGTTGATAATAAACCAGGAGCAGACGGAAAAATTGGCTGGACAGAACTCTCCAAAGCCAAGCCGGATGGATACACCATTGGCTATATCAACCTACCGACCTATACGACCCTGGCCCTGCAAAAAGGATCCGCCTTCAATGAGAAGAGTATCGTGCCCATTGCCAATCATCTGAAGGAAACGAGTGTTGTTGTCGTCCGTGCGGACAGCAAGTGGAAGACGCTGAAGGATCTTGTGGCAGACGCCCAACAAAACCCCGGAAAACTCAAAGCTTCCACCAACGGGGTACAGGCATCCAATCACACGGCTGCCCAGCTCCTTGCAAAATCGGCTAAATTCGAATACAATGCCGTTCCTTACGGCGGCACGGCCGATCAGCTCCTTGCCCTGCGCCAAGGCGAAGTGGACTTTTCCTGTGCCAAGGTTGGCGACGTTGAACCTCTGATTGGCGGGGCTTCCCCAGTGCTTCGCGTGCTCGGCGTTTACTCGGAAAAACGGCTGGACAATCTGAAGGATGTCCCGACCTTGGGTGAATTGGGCTATTACAACAAGTGGTATGGTACGGCCCGCGCGCTTGTGGCTCCAAAAGGGACGCCGGATAATATCATCAACTATTATGTCAATATCTTCAAGATTGTCATGACTGATGAACAAACCATCCGTGACCATAAAAATGCCGGTCTTACCATGGACTATCTTGACAACAAACAGCTTGGGGAACTGATCAGCCAGCAGCTCGAATTCTGCCGGGATGTTGTTTCCAAGCTCTACACCAAATAATCCTAAGGAGTCAATTCATCTATGAAAAAATCAGAACTTGCCATAGTGTTTTTTATGCTGGCATTTTGCGGATTTTTCTATCATGAAACGTTGCTGCTTCCAGAAAAAGCACAGCATTATCCGCTCTTTGTCATCTCGCTCCTGGCGGTTCTGTCCGTGCTGCAGCTGGTCAAAATGCTGATTGGCTGCCACGGGCACTTTTCCCTCGTCAGCGATGCTGATGTCGTTTGGAAGGATTTCTTGCCTCGTCAATTTGTGACCTTCTTCCTTGCGTCCATCCTCTTTTTCGTGGGAATGTATTTCATTGGATTCTATCTGACGGCTATTCTTTATATGGGCTTTATGATGCACTATTTCAAGATTGAAAAAAAGTATATCGTCTTGACCACAGCAGTCCTTTTGGCCCTTATCTACGGAGTCTTCAGTGAATCCTTGAATGTACCGCTGCCAGTAGGCGAACTGTTCTATGATATTCTTTAAGGAGGCCGCGACAGAATGGAAAATCAATATGCATTAATGATGGCGGGCTTCCTCAATGCCTTGACACCAACCAACCTTATTGTCATGCTCCTATCGGTTACAATGGGCATCATCATTGGCTGCATGCCGGGACTGTCAGCTGCTATGGGCGTAGCCCTTCTGCTGCCCCTGACCTTCGGTATGGAGCCATCATCGGGACTTATCATGCTGGGCGGGATTTACTGCGGCGCCATTTTTGGCGGCTCAATTTCTGCTATTTTGATTCACACCCCCGGAACCCCAGCTTCTGCTGCAACGGCCATTGACGGTTACGCCATGACCCTCAAGGGAAAAGCGGGCAAGGCCTTGGGAACAGCCTGCACGGCTTCCTTTTTTGGCGGCCTGTTGTCCTGTCTTTCCCTCTATTTCTTTGCTCCCATCTTAGCAGAACTTGCCATGAAATTTGGCAGTCCTGAATATTTTTGGTTAAGCTTATTCGGCCTTACCATCATTGCAGGCATCAACTCCGACTCCATGATCTTGGGGCTTATGAGCGGAGCCTTTGGCCTTGTTCTTTCCACCATCGGCATGGACCCTATGGAAGGAGTGGAACGGTTCATGTTCGGCCAGGATGCCCTTTATAATGGCGTCAATATTACAGGTGCCTTGATTGGCCTTTTCTCCCTATCCCAGGCTTTCATCCTTGCGGAAAAAGCCATTGTCAAACGGGCTAGGGCCGCTCACTTTGATGATTCCATCATCCTGACAAAAAGTGAACTCAAACAGATTACACCAACGGTTCTGCGCAGCTGGATCATCGGCAACATCATCGGGATCCTTCCCGGCGCCGGGGCTTCCATTGCCTGCTTCATGGGCTATAATGAAGCCAAACGTTTTTCAAAGCATCCAGAAGAGTTTGGTCATGGCTCCATTGAAGGGATTGCCGGTTCTGAGGCGGCCAATAATGCTGTTACGGGCGGTTCCCTCATCCCTACCCTCACTTTGGGCATCCCTGGCGAGAGCGTTACAGCTGTCCTCATGGGCGGGCTCATCATTCAAGGGCTTCAGCCCGGACCTGAGCTCTTTACAAAGTATGCAGACATGACGTATACTTTCTTTGGTGGATTTGTCTTTATTCAGTTCTTTATGCTGGCCATCGGCCTTGTAGGCTCTCGACTCTTTGCCAAGATTGCCCGTATCTCCGATGCCATCTTGATCCCAAGCATCTTTGTCCTTTGCGTTGTCGGTTCCTTTGCCATCAACAACAACTTCTTTGATGTCGTTGTCATGTTTTTGTTTGGCATTGTGGGCTATATTATGCGTAAGGTCAATATGAATACGGCCGCTGTTGTCCTGGCTCTCATCTTAGGCCCCTTGGGGGAGCGCGGGCTGCGCCGGAGCCTCTCCCTTTCTGGCGGCGACATCAGTGTCCTTTTCTCAACGACCATCTGCCAAGTGCTCATTGCACTAAGCCTGCTGTCCCTTTTATCCCCACTATTTGTCAAGCTCTACAAGGGCAGTAAAAAAACAAAATGAATTTGCCCATCTGACATCAAAATTTAATTGCGATGAAAGAGGCCTGTCACTTTCTAAGCCGCATCGGATGGATGTGGCTTTTTCTCTTTTAGACAAAGTTCAGAAAGGAACAATCTTATATGGAAACCCGTGTAGCCCTCATTGGCATCCTCATCGATGATCCCGATGCCGTGGAAAAAGTCAATCAGATCCTTCATCAATCAAGCCGCTGGATTGTCGGACGTATGGGCATTCCCTATCACGCCCGTAATATCAACATCATCAGTGTCGTCGTCGATGCTCCCCAAGACGAAATCAGCAGGATGAGCGGACTCATCGGGAAACTGTCCGGTGTGACCGCAAAGATTGCCTACGCAAAGCTCCCTAACCATGAAGCATAATTATGTGCCGCCCCTGATTCCCTTTATTGTCTTAGGGCTTTTATGGAAATTCGTCACTTCGGCCAAACTTTGGACGGCCTATATCCTGCCCCCGCCTGAACGGGTATGGGAGACCTTCCTCATCATGATTCAGAACGGACAGCTCGTGGAACACGCTGCACTCAGCCTGATGCGCGTGTTCATAGGATTTTCCTGTGCCTTCCTCCTTGCTGCCTTCCTTGTGACCCTCAGCCTTCTCCTTCCATTTTTCCGTAAAATGAACCATGGTCTCCTCGTCTTCATTCAGCATATTCCGCCGCTTAGCCTCATTCCTCTCTTGGTTCTCTGGTTTGGCATCGGCGAAACACCCAAATTTCTGATCATCATCTTAGCAACCTTTTTCCCGATTTATCTGAATATGGAAGATGGCCTACTAAGAGCGGACCCTAAGCTTTTGGAAGTAGGAAAGACCCTTGGATTTTCACAAAGAGAGACCTTATGGAAGATTCGTCTGCCCCTTGCCCTTCCGACCATTGTCACAGGGATGCGGATTGGTATGGGCTACAGCCTGAGATCCATCATCGGAGCAGAAATGATTGCGGCCGATCGCGGCCTCGGCTATTTCATCCTGGATGCCCAAACCATGAGTCGAAGCGATAAAGTGATTGTAGGGATTCTGGCGATTGGACTTATAGGTTTTTTCTTGGACGGCCTTTTCAGTCTCTTTTCCTACGTTCTTTTCCCTTATGAAAGGAGAAACTCTTGATGGACTCCCTTACCTTGGACCATATCAGAAAATGCTATGGTCCAAACACCATTCTTGACAATCTAACCTACTCCTTTCCGCTTAAGGAAGTCTCAGTGATCCTAGGAAAGAGCGGTTGCGGGAAAACCACCCTGCTGCGTCTCATCATGGGCCTTGAAAAAGCCGAAGGAAAGATCTTGAAGTCCCCCACCCTTCGTCTTGGCATGATGTTTCAGGAAGCAAGGCTCATGCCCTTTTTGACCCTCCGGGATAATATCGCCTTAGGAAAGAAGAACCTACCAGAAGAGAAACTGTCTCAGCTGATCAAACTGGTTCACCTACAGGAAGCAGCCTCCCGCTATCCTCATGAACTTTCAGGCGGCATGCAGCAGCGAGCAAGCCTAGCAAGGACACTAGCCCAGGACAATGATTTTATCCTCATGGATGAGCCCTTTGCCGCCTTGGACTATTTCACACGGGGACACATTCAAAAAGAACTTCTTGCCATGCGAAAAAAACGTCCCTTTGGTGTTCTCCTTGTTACCCATAATGTGGATGAGGCCCTGCGCTTAGGTGACAGGATCCTTATTCTCCAAGGCGGCAGGTTCATCTATGAAAAAGTGCTTTTTCAAGAGGCCGCTTCGCGGGACCTTCTTTCAGCACCTTATATCGCAATCAAGAGGCAGATTCTTGAAGCCCTTGAAATATAATTATTTGGGGAGCACTTTTCTGCTCCTGCTCCAAGAAAGGAAGGTCAATGACCAATGAACAAAAAGATCAAACAGATAGCAGTTTTTTTAGGCATGCTGGCTCTCGGGCTTACCCTAACCGCTTGCTCTACCAATAAGGATACCAAAAAAGCCACACCGAAAAAACCTGAAAAAGTCAGTATAACCTACGTCCAGGCGCCCCTCAATGTGCCATCTATCGTTGAAAAGGCCAATCAATCCTTTGAAAAAAAATTCAAGGAAAAAGACATCCCCGTGACCTATTCCACGATTACGAGCGGAGCTGACCAAACAGCTGCCCTTGCGTCTGGCGATATCCAGTTCCTCAACTGTGTTGGAGGCTCTTCCGTCCTTCTTTCTGCAGCCAATGGGGCTGATATCAAGATCATTAGCCTGTACTCCCAAGCCCCTAAAGCCTTCAAACTCTTTTCCAAAGATGCTGCCATCACCTCACCTCAGTCACTGAAAGGGAAAACCATCGCGGGTCCCAAAGGGACCATCCTCCATGAGCTCCTTGCAGCTTATCTCAAACAGGGCGGCCTTAGCATAGAAGACGTAAAATTCGTTTCCATGGGGCTTCCGCAAGCCCGTGCGGCCCTTGAAAACGGCAGTGCCGACTGTGCCCTTCTGGCCGGCCCCCTGGCTTATCAGGAAGAACAGAAAGGCATGCATGTTGTTACAACTGGTGACGGCCTTGTTTCAGGTCTTACAGTCACGGCAACGAGCGGGAAGTTCTATAAAGAACACAAAGAGTTGGTGGATCTCTTCCTATCCGTCCAAAAGGAGACCTTGACCTACATGAAAGATCATCAAAAAGAAGCCTTGGCAGCTGCCGTCAAAGCGACCGGACTTGATGAAAAAGCCGTTGACTCCATGTACGGTCTCTATGATTTCAGCATGGAAATTACGCCGGAAGCCATTGAGTCCCTGAAAAAGACGCAGGATTTTCTTGTCAGCTCCAAGCTTATGGATAAGAAAGTCGATGTTGATGACCTTTTTGTCAAATAACTGCACGTAATAAAGGCGGGTGCCCATAAGGACACCCGTCTTTTTTGTGCCATCAGGAAAGTTCTTCCACGACTTCAAGTGTTCCCAAATAGGCCCCTTCGCGGTCCCGTACAGCAAGATAGCGGACACGGGCTTTTTTCCCTTTTTTGACGGTTTCAAATCCAAGCGAATCTTTTTCCCCGCTGCGCAGCTTCTCTATGAGCCCTTTCACCATGGGGACAACTTTCGGCGGATGACAGTCATAGACAGAATGCCCTAGGGCGGTCAAGGGCCGAGGAAAAAGCGGTGTGGATTCCGAAAAAAAACGATTCGTATCGGCTGCATCAACAAAAGTCAGTTCAAAAGGCAAGGTCCTAAGGATACCCTCAAGCTGGGTTACTGTCAGTTCCCCACTGGGAAGGGAAATGGTCCCACACCGATCTTTCAGACCTTGATTCAGCGTGCTTTTAGTAAGGGACTCAGAATTCCATGTCGGCACATCGGTTAAATAAGCCCATCCAAATCGAGGAAAATCTCCTGCAATAAGAGGCCACTCATTTTGATCAACAAGTTTCTGTACCATAGGAACAAGGATTTCCGTTTCCTTGAAAATCATCTCCCGCATCCTGTTGAGGAGTCCAGAAAGTGCCTGATGCAGTGTTTCGTCATCACTTTTTTCGGCATGAGGATCCTCTTTTTTTAGCATCTTAATCAGCTCCTGGAGATTGTTACGAATCTCCCCATCCGCATTCCACATGACGCGGCTTGGTCCCGGCATGCCTTTGCGACTCAAGATGGGCAGAAGAACTTCGTCTTTTTTGTCGTAATGGGCTTTGACCGGAAGCAGCCCTTCGAGGACTGATAGAACATCTGCTGCTAAAAATGGACCATTCATCACGGCTGAAAGCCGATCAAGATGACTTTCAATGGCCTCATTTTCTTTCAAAAAGAGCTGTAGGGGATGACCTTCCGGAAACTGTTCCCCCATGGTTTCCATCTTGCCATGAAGAAGGCAGGAATGCAGATCGCAAAGATGTCCCATGTTCTCACTGAGTTTCCCTGCTTGAAGCAAGTCTTGTTCAGCTTCCATGATGTCTTCAGTTGAAACCGAGGCAAAATCCTTTTCAAATTCCCGACGAACCGAAGCAAGGTCTTCACCTTGGTGAAGACGGACCAAATAAGACTGAAGGGATTTTATTTTTTGAGAGTCCATAATAAACCTCCTACAATCACTATTTTTCTACTTTACTAGCAGTTTATCATGACTGTTATCTTATCTCTGTTGTTAAAACAACAAAAGAAAACGCCTCTTCCCTTAGGAAAAGGCGTTTTCAAGGTTAAAAGGACGGTTTCCATGGCCCCACCGTCCCTTCTACATCAGCGCGGCTCAATGAGCAGTTTGATTGCCGTGCGTTCTTCCCCATCGATAGTAATATCGATGAAGGCAGGAACACAGATGAGGTCCATCCCATGCGGTGCAACAAAACCACGGGCAATCGCTATCGCCTTCACGGCTTGGTTCAGGGCACCTGCACCAATGGCTTGGATTTCCGCCTTGCCATTTTCTCTCAATACACCTGCTAATGCTCCTGCTACAGAGTTTGGATTGGATTTTGTAGAAACCTTTAGTACATCCATTTTGAGACCCCCCATTGAGTATATTACTGTGTGAACAACATTCGATCACTACAATTTAAGTGTATTATAACACAAATTTTGAATTTGGCTAGTAAAGATTGTGCAAATGTTTGAATGGATAGCAAAAATTTTACTTAGAAGTCCCTAAAACGTGTACAAATTTATAAAATGATTAAGAAATAAACAAAATATTTATGTAAAATCATCCCTTGACTGGATAGAAACGGTGTTTCATGCCCGCTTCATAAGATCATAGAGATAGAGACTGCAAAGACTCTTTGCGTCGCAGATCTCCCCCGAAAGTACTCTTTCCTTGACCTCTTCAGGGGTCAGAATGACAACATTGAGGAACTCATCCTCGTCAGGATGCTGTTTTCCCGACGTGAGACCCGTTGCCGCATACAGATGAATCTGTTCATCCGTAAAACCCGGTGTCGTGAGGATGCTTGTTAATTTCTTGAAGTCCTTCGCCGTATACCCTGATTCCTCGGAAAGCTCCCGTTTGGCGCAGGATAAAGGAGCTTCGTCCCCTTCAATCTTTCCCGCCGGAATTTCATAAAGCACCTTTTTGACAGGATAACGGAACTGGCGAACAAAGATCATGCTGCCATCATCCAAAATCGGAAGAATGCCTACGGCACCTTGGTGGCGGATGAATTCCCGCTGGGATTCATGTCCATTAGGGAGTTGGACCCGATCCCGATAGACTTTCAGTAATCTCCCATTAAATATGAATTCGCTTTCAAGGGTACTTTCCCTTAATTTTTCATCGTCCATAGACAATTCTATTCAGCTCCTATCCACTATCATCGCATGCATCAATTTCCAAAATGCTGCTTTTCCTTTTCCGCCATAGCAAGCAATTCCTTGGCATTTTCCCGTGCAGATTCTGTCTGTTGGGTTCCACTCGTCATGCGCATGATTTCTTCAATACGGCCCGCCCGTGAAAGGATTGTCACTTCGCTGGCAGTCATTCCTTGATCACTGTTTTTGGCAATATACAGATGCTGATCGGCAAAGCAGGCAATCTGGGCCAAGTGGGTAATGCATAAGACCTGCCGCTGTTTGGCAATGAGAGCCATTTTTTCAGCCATCTTCTGGGCCGTGACACCGCCAACTCCCGTATCAATCTCATCAAAGATCATGGTTGGGACACCAAATTTGCGAAGCAGGACTGTTTTGGCGGCCAAAGCAAACCGTGAAAGCTCACCACCGGACGCAATTTTAATCAGCGGAGCCGGTTTCATGCCAGCATTGGCCGAAAAAAGGAAGGTGGCTTCATCTTGGCCATTTTTTCCGCAGTGATCCAATTTGGTGAAGCAGATGGACAGCGCGGCATGGGGCATCGCAAGATCATGGAGATGCGGCAGGATGTCCGCACAGAACCGTTCAGCCGCCGTTGTTCTCTTTTTTGTCAGTTCATCTGCTTTTTCCTGAAGAACCCCATCCAATTTTTTTTGAAGTTTTATGAGACGGTCAATCTCATCCTGCAGTGATTGGAGCTTTTCATAGTCTTTCCTTCCTCTATCTGCATAGGACAGGATTTCTTCCAAAGATCCCCCATATTTTTTCTTCAAATGATAGAGCAGGTCCAATCGGGTCTGGGCCTCTTCTAAGGTTTCCCGGTAATCTTCATCCCCGGAAAGGCGGTCCGAAAGGGTCTGTCTTACATCTTCAAGCGTCTCCCAGGACGAATCAAGTGTTTGGGCAAGATCCTCCACCGAAGGATCATAGACCGCTGCACTGGAAAGCGCGGTCTTCGCATCTGTCAAGGCGTCAAGGACGCCCTGAGTCCCTTCAACCCCGGAGAGGAGTTCGTGGGCACGGCTAAGGTCTCCCCTGACTTTATCCTGGTTGGAAAGTCGACGCACAGTTTCACGTAGCTCATCATCTTCGCCCAATTTAATCTGTGCGGCATCAATCTCTTTGAGCTCGTCTTCGAGGCGTGCCAGCTCCTCTTCCCGATGTTCATTCTTGCCTTCCCAATAAGACAAGGTTTCCCGCCCTTTTTGAGCGGCGTCAAAGGCCTCTTGATAGGCCTTCAGGGTTGGTGCCAGTTCTGGATCGTAGTGATGAAGGATAGCAAGGACAGCACCGGGTCGAAGCAGGGTCTGATTTTCGTGCTGCCCATGAATGTCCACAAGAAGGGCCCCCAAACGAGCGAGCGTCTTTACAGGAACTTGCGTATCATTGACAAAGGCCTGGCTTTTTCCCTGTGCGGAAACGCGGCGGCGTAAAAATAGGGTACCATCTTCTGCACTGAGCCCCAACTCAGACAAGAGGGCTTCCACGGAATGATTTCCTGTCACATCAAAAACAGCTTGGATCTGATAGGCATCGGCGCCCGTTCGAACCGCATCCGAAGGCGCACGTCCTCCAAGGACAATGCCTAATGCATCTATCAGGATGGATTTACCGGCACCGGTTTCTCCCGTAAAAACGTTGAATCCAGGGGCAAACCCAATCCGTACCTTATCAATCAGGGCAAATTGCTGCACTTCAAGGAATGTCAGCATCGCTGAGCCTCCTTAGCTCTTTTTCTGCATGATGCGGGTTTTGACAGTTTCCACATGGTCCCGCGAATCAATAATGAGCATGACCGTATCATCACCGCCCACGGTACCAAGGACCTCGCTCCAATTGAGATGGTCGATGGCATAGGCAACTGCCTGTGCCGTACCGGGAAGGGTATGGACCACAATAATGACTTCCGAAGAAACAACGGTCAGGATATAACTGCGAAGCATATCTTCCAAACGGTCCGTCGTAATGATTTGGTTATGTTCCGAAGGAAAACTATACTTATACCGTCCATCTTCATCGGGAACCTTAATCAAGACCATATCCTTGATATCCCTGGACACAGTGGCCTGCGTCACATTGAATCCCGCTTTTTTCAAGGCTTCTGCTAGATCGCTCTGGGTCTCGATGACTTGGGTCTTGATAATCTGTTTGATTGCTTCCTGTCTGGATAATTTCATGATTTCACTTCCTATACAATGGTCTGTCCTTCGTTGCGAAGGAGCCGATCCTGCCAAGTTTCGTAATAGCGCAGAGGACTTAAGCGGGCAAACTTCGCATCAAAGGGGCAGCGCTCAACAATCACTTTCTGGGTCTTTTCAAGGCTTGCAATCGTCATTCCATCGGCAGATACAAGGATTTCCTCAAAAGGTGGATAAGGTTCGATTTCAATCGTATCCTTCATGGGAATGACGAGCGGACGCGCATGAAGGGCATGAGGACAAATGGGGGTAATGAGCATGACGGATAGACTGGGATGGACGACAGGTCCTCCTGCAGAAAGGGAATACGCCGTCGACCCTGTCGCCGAAGCAATGATGATACCATCAGAAGGAAAATTCGCTGAAGGCTGACCGGCAATGCGCATACGAAGACGGGTCAGTCGGGAACGATCGGCACTTTCAAGGACCATATCATTAAGGGCATGACCTTTTTTGATAATCTTGCCAGCTTCCCAAATGGAAAGCTGGAGCATGCTGCGTTTTTCGATGGTGTACGCCCCATCAGCCAATTTTTTGAGCACCTTTTCCAGATCAGGGAAACAGGCTTCCGTCAGGAATCCAACCTTACCCATATTGACCCCAATGAGCGGCACTTGCAGGGGTGTCACATAACGGGCGGCCCGTAAAATGGTTCCATCCCCGCCCAGTGTCATAGCAAAATCAAGGCGGCTGAGACTTGCCGGATCTTCTTGGTCGTACCCTGGCACGCCGAACTCCTCTGCAATTTCCAAAGGAAAAGCAACCTTGATTTTGGCATGTTCTGCCGCCTTGACTACAGCCGGCAGGGCATTTCGAACGTTTTCTTTATTGAGGTTCGGGAAAATGCCAACCATCCATTCTCTCACGTCAATCCCCCCTCTTATAGAAGAAAAAGATGGGATTCAGTCACCACTTTTTGGGGATCTGAATCAGAGACAGCATCGCTGCCCTCTTTTCCTAGATATAATAGATATTCAATATTGCCTTCCGGTCCCTTGATGGGAGAATAGGAAAGGCCTTTGGGAACAAAACCGATTTCCCGGGCAAAACCGAGTACCTTTTGAATCACTTCCAAATGAACTTTTTGATCCCTCACAACGCCTTTCTTCCCCACATGTTCTCGACCAGCTTCAAACTGAGGTTTGATGAGGGCAATGAGAAACGCGTCGTTTTTCATGATCTTATAGGCTGCCGGAAGCACCTTATCTAAAGAGATGAAGGCCACGTCAATACTGACGGCATCGACTTGTTCTCCCAAGGAATCCGCTTCCAGGAAGCGGACATTGGTGCGCTCCATATTGACAACGCGCGAATCGTTTCTAAGTTTCCAGGCCAGCTGTCCATAACCGACATCGATAGCAAAGACCTTTTTGGCCCCGTGCTGCAATGCACAGTCCGTAAAGCCCCCTGTCGAGGCTCCCAGATCGGCCATGGTTTTTCCTTCCAAGGAAATAGGAAAGACTTCAAGAGCCTTGTTGAGCTTATATCCCCCACGGCTGACAAAAGGCAACTTCTTTCCTAAAAGGGTAATTTTGGCATCCGGCTTGACCATGGTTCCCGGTTTGTCGATTTTTTGATCATCGACAAGGACTTCCCCTGCCATAATAACCGCTTGGGCTTTACTTCTTGATTCAAATAAGCCCTGTTCCACAAGGAAAAGATCGAGCCGTTCTTTTTTCATTGTTCAAGAGCCTCCCTTTCGATTTCTTGATAGGCGGTTAAGATTCGTTCCACAAGGTTGTCCTCATCTAGCCGGACATCCCGCAGAAGAAACTCTCGTTTCCCATGGGAAACAAATTCGTCAGGAATCCCGAGAGTAAGGACGCGGCAATCCCCTAAGCGATTTTCTTGATTCAGATAGGAAATGATGCCTTCACCATAACCGCCGCAGAGCGCATTTTCTTCGAGCGTCACAATAAGCTTGACCTTTCTGGAGGCTTCCAGGAGCGCCTCTTGATCCAGCGGTTTGATAAAGCGTCCATTGACGACCCCCACAGAGAGCCCCTTGGCACGCAGGCGTTTGGCTGTCAGCTTCGCAGCTTCGACCATGGTTCCCACAGCCCAGAGATCGATCTGGGACCCTTCCTGAAGGCGTTCACTCCGGCCAATGGGGAGCGTATGAAGGGATTCAGTCACGGGCACGCCGACACCGCTGCCGCGGGGATAACGAATAGCACAGGGACCTTCATACTCAGTCGCGGTATAGAGCATATGGCGGAGCTCATTTTCATCTTTCGGTGCCATGATAACAAAATGAGGCATGAGCCTGAGATAGGAGCAGTCAAAATTCCCATGGTGCGTGGCCCCATCATCCCCTACAATACCGGCGCGATCCAGACAGAGCGTAAAAGGAAGCTCCTGGATGGCAACATCATGAAGAAGCTGATCAAAAGCACGCTGCGCAAAAGTCGAATATATGGCAACCACGGGATGGTATCCATTTGCCGCAAGGCCTGCCCCCATCGTAACAGCATGCTGTTCAGCGATGCCTACATCAAAGTAGCGGTCAGGATGAACTCTTTGAAAAGCGTCAAGTCCCGTCCCTTCCGGCATGGCCGCCGTGATTGCGACAAGGTTGCGGTTTTTATCGGCCAGCTGGATGAGCGTCTTGCTAAAAACACTGGTATAAGTTGGCGGGGCGTCTTTTTTCGTGATTTTTTCCCCTGTTGCCACAACAAAAGGTCCTGTACCATGGAATTTGTTTGGGCTTTTTTCGGCAGGGGCATAGCCCTTTCCCTTTTTTGTAAGGACATGGATGAGCACTGGTTCAGTCAGATTCTTGGCTTTTTGCAAAGTCTCTACAAGAGAAGGGATATCATGTCCGTTCACAGGTCCCAAATATTTAAAACCCAGGTCCTCAAAAAACATCCCTGGCACAAAGAAGTACTTCAGGGAATCCTTGAGTCGACCAACGGTCTTGGCTACGTGGGTACCAATGGAAGGAATGGCTTTAAGCACGCCTTCTACATCGGCCTTGACTCGGGAGTAGGCCGGGTCTGTGCGCAGTTCCGTCAAGTAGGAGGACAAGGCTCCCACGTTGCGGGAAATGGACATTTCATTGTCATTTAATATGACAATGAGTTTTTTCTTGAGGTCCCCCGCATGATTAAGCCCTTCCATGGCTTCCCCGCCCGTTAGGGCCCCATCCCCGATGACAGCAATGACATTGTAATCATCACCAGATAGATCACGGGCACAGGCCATGCCAAGGGCTGCTGAAATAGAGGTGCTGGCATGCCCCGTTCCAAACGCATCACAAGGATTTTCGCTGCGTTTTGGAAAACCGCAGAGGCCGCCATAGGTGCGCAGGGAAGGGAAATCCCGGAGACGCCCCGTCAGGATCTTGTGTATATAGGACTGATGGCCTACATCCCAGACAATTTTGTCACGGGGAACAGAAAAGACACGGTGCAGGGCAATGGTCAGTTCAACAACACCCAGGTTAGGCGCCAGATGTCCACCGTTTTTTGAAACAACGTCAATAATGAGGCTGCGGATTTCAGCACATAGCTGAGGAAGCATGGAAGGATCGATTTTTTTTAAATCTTCCGGCGAATGGATTTCTGAAATGAGTGACATGAAACGCCTCCTTTCGCAGGCACGAAAGTTCTATAAGAATCTATTTATTGCGATTGTACAGATGCCGTGCAATCGCAAGGAGCGGTTCCGCCCTTTCGCCAAAAGGTTCCAGGGTAAGTTCTGCTTTCTTTAGGGTATCAAGGGCCATGGCTTTGGCTCCTTCCAAGGTAAAAAGACTGACGTAAGTGGATTTGTGCATCTTTTCATCCATTCCAGCCATTTTCCCCATGATTTTGCTGTCCCCTTCCACGTCGAGGATATCATCCGTAATTTGGAAGGCAAGTCCGAAAAAGGTGGCAAATTTCGTAAGGGCATTGACTTCATCCTTGCTGCCGCCGCCCAAAAGGGCCCCGCTGCGGATAGCCGCAATAAAGAGCGCTCCCGTTTTGGCTTCATGGAGCTGTTTCATCTCAGCAGGCTCGAGGTGCTTTTCCTCAGCATTAATATCAAGAGCCTGCCCGCCGACCATGCCTTCCGGACCGGCACAGCGTGCGATGAGGTGGATGATTTCCACCATAAGCGCCGGATCGACACCCTTTTGCTCTGTCATAACCTCAAAAGCCTGGGTCAAAAGACCATCACCAGCAAGAACAGCCATGGCCTGACCAAAAACCTTGTGGTTTGTAAGGCGCCCCCGCCGGTAATCATCATTGTCCATTTCCGGGAGGTCGTCATGAATCAGGGAATAGGTGTGAATCATTTCAAGGGCGGACGCAAGGGGCAGAAAATCAGTGCCTTTTCCACCGACAGCATCGGCAGCCGCCATGAGAAGAATCGGACGGAGCCGCTTTCCGCCGGCAAGGGCACTGTAAGCCATGGCTTCATCGACGCGGCTGATGGCGCCCACGCCAATCCGGATTTTAAGGAACCCATCAACAAGTTCGGACCGTTCCTTTAGATAGGTTGAAAGATCCATCATGCATCCTCCTCTGGGAAGAGTTCCAGTTTTACGTCTCCTGAAGTCGTTTCTGTCACTTTCTGCACTTCCTGTTCGACTTTCTTGAGTGCTGCCCCGCATTGAGCAGAAAGGGTCATGCCTTCCTTGTAGAGCTTCACCGTATCTTCAAGGGGAAGATTGCCGCTTTCAAGCGCTTCTACAATCTCCTCCAGCCGTTTCATATTGTCTTCAAACGTTGCCTTTTTGGCAGCCATATCAGGATTCCTCCTTTTTACTCACAATACTCCTCAGGACCCCATCCTTGAAATAGGTCTTAATGGTGTCCCCTTCCTTAAGGGTTCCCATAGAGGACAGGATCTTGCCCCCTGGCCCTTCCGTCATAGTATAGCCTCGTTCTAAAACTTTTTGTGGATCAAGGAGCTGGAACTTAACGCTCACTTCCTTGAGGCGCTGCTGCGTTTCAGACAGGGTATAACGGAAGTGAAGGTCAAGATCCTTCGTAAGACGGGTCAAATGGTCTTGATGCCTTGCAACAAAAACCTCGGGATGGCGGAAGAACCAATGGTCCCGCAGTTTCATAAGGCGCATGGTCTCCCGTTCCAAGCGGCGGCTGAAACTTGTGGAAAGGGACTGCCCCAACTGATCAAGCCGCTGGGACTGTCCTTCTGTAAGCCGCTCGGGATAGCGAAAGACTGGTCGCTGCAAAACGCCGTCAAGGCACTGGCGTTCCATCGCCAAGCGGTCCGCAACTGCCTTTTTGAGACGCAGGTTCAATTTTTCGTAGGACGCAATGTCCTTACTGCGGTCAGGCACGGCAAATTCAGCCGCCTGGGACGGCGTTGCAGCCCTTTTATCGGCCGCAAAATCAGAGAGAGTAAAATCGATTTCATGACCAACGGCAGAAATGATGGGAATCCTTGAAGCCGCAATGGCCCGGACCACCTTTTCATCATTAAAGGCCCAGAGGTCTTCCATGGACCCACCGCCGCGGCCGACAATCAGGACGTCACAAAGATTGTGCCGATTCATGAAATGGATGCCTGCTGCAATTTCGGGCGGTGCTTCCTTGCCCTGGACCTTGACAGGATAGAGTCGGATCTTAACCGAAGAATCACGCCGACCGGCAACTTTGATGATATCGCGGATGGCCGCACCATCGGCACTTGTCACAACGCCGACGATGCGTGGTGAAACCGGGATGGGTTGCTTCCTGGTTTCGTCGAAAAGGCCTTCTGCAGACAGCTTCTGCTTCAGGGCTTCATAAGCCGCCATAAGGTCTCCTGTCCCTACAGGCATAAGCATATCAACATAAAATTGATAGACCCCATCCCGCTCATAGACATCAATACGGCCGATACCCACAACCTGGTCCCCATCGCGGGGAAGCTTCTTAAGGCGTTGAGCGGCCCCTTTGAACATAACGCACTTGATGAGCCCTTTACTATCCTTGAGATTAAAATAGCAGTGACCCGACGCATACCGCCTGAAATTGGAAACTTCGCCTTGGATCTGGAGATTGGCGAAGGTAGGATCCTTATGTATCAGTTCCTTTAAGGAGAGATTAACTTCAGAAACAGTAAACACCTTACCGAAGATCATGGGCGTTCCCTCTTTCCTTGAGGACTCCAAGCCATGCATTGCCGATTGCACCATCAGTGCTGCAGATAGGGTCAGCCGTAAGAAGAGCAATGCCCTTTCCCGACAGATGAGTCCTCAGTTCTTTTCGAATATAGAGATTGGCGCTGACGCCGCCAACAAAAAGCACTTCCGTAAGTTTGTGCACTGCACAAAGATGACTGATTGTATGATAAAGACCTTTGGCAATGGCATGAAGCGTACCCAAGGCAATTTCGCTACCCTTTTCCCCTTTTTCAATCGCTCGCAGGGCAGCTGTGGCAGGACCCGAAAGGCTCATGCATCCTTCTTCGAACCAGACTTTGAGAGGATAAGGACGGACTGCTTCCTGTGCCAATTTTTCCAGTTGGGGACCACATGGGAAAGGAAGGCCCAAAGCGACTCCCACGCGATCAATCATTTGTCCGGCATGAAGATCGATGCTGGTCCCGCAAGGCGTAAGGATGATCTCACCGTTTGCGCTCCTTTCAGCAAGGAGAAGGTCCGTCGTTCCTCCGGAAACATGAACCAAAAGACAGCGCGCCGGCGGCCGGCGGCGAAGTCCCCAGAGACCAGCAAACATATGGTTATGTTGATGAGTAGCCGCAATAAGAGGCACGTCCATGAAGTGACTTAAACTGCGTGCCATGCCCCAGCCCACCAAAAAGGCAGGCATATAGGATTCCTTGAGTGGTCTTGGCCGCTCGGAAGCGACAATGGCAGAAAGCCGTCCCTGTGTGAGATCGATGCGTTCCAAAAGATCTGGCAGGGCCCGCATATGCTGAAAAACCATTTCTGATTGGGACAGCCCACGGCGGCCCTCTTTTACACGAAGAAGGCGCCGCTCATCAAAAAGCAGCGCACCCGTTCCATCCATAAGGGCTGCACTTGTCGTATAGCAGCTCGTATCAATGCCAAGGACAAGGTCAGTCTTTTCCATGATTTCTCACTAGTGTCCCCAAGAGGCCATTGATGAAATGGGGAGAGTCATCTCCGCCATAGATTTTGGCAATCTCCACCGCCTCACTGATGGCAATGGCAGGAGCAATCTTTTGAGGACTGAAATACATTTCAAAAGCAGCCATGCGGAGCAAATTTCGGTCAACTCCGGCCATGCGCTTGACTTTCCATTCATCTGAAAGGGTATCAAGGACACTGTCAATGGCCTCAAGATGCTCGCGAGTCCCCGTAACCAAGGCTGCCGCATAGTTTTCATCATCTTTGGGAAGTGCTGGCGTATCCTCATCTTCAAGCAGGGCTTTCACGGTATCAAGGGGAGATACATCCGTCGTGAAATCAAGGGAAAACAAGCTCTTCATTGCAAGTGTACGTGCTTCTCTTCTACTCATAATATCCTCATTTCCATCTAGTTAGATTTCCGCGTCAAAGGGCGCGGTACCATTCAATCATCTACGGTAAGGCGGCAGCAAATTATCAAGAAGATCGACAAAGTCCTCTCCTTCGTCCATCCGGTTGCCGATATAAAAGCCAAGACCTATGCAGATCAACAGGAATACGGCCCTAAAGAACCCTAGCAAAATGAAGAGGATTCCCACAAATAGACCTACCCCAGCACCAATGACACGCCACCGGCTGGTTTCCATGATATTTCTAAAGATTTCTTGCCACATGGTTCAGGCCCCCTACTCTTTTGCCTTGATGTGTTTGAAATAAAGTTCCACATCGCTGACTTCCACACCGATGACGGTCAAGATATTTTTCTTCACCGTGCGGCGAACTTCTTCCGTCGTATCCGGAATATTGATGCCCGGTTCAATGGAAGCGTTGATGCGGACTTCAATCTGCTGGCCATTCATCTTGACCTTGGCCTTGGCACCATGGACACCATAAACGTCATTTGTGAAACTGGCAATATAATCTTCCATGGCGCGCTGACTCACGTGGATCTGGCCTTCGTGCTCCGTATCAATAGTCAAACTGCTGCTGGATCCACGACTCCAGCCCGCAACAAGAAGACGGAGGCTCATCATAAAGAGGACAGCCCCGCCCACCGTGTATTCCCAACGGCCTGGAATCCGGCTGGCAAAGGCAACAAACTCATCAAGCGGCACCAGATTCAAACTGACAATCATAATGAGGACAGCGGCTACGCCTAAGCTGCAGGTATAAAGCGTCAAAATGATGCGGTCAATGATACTCATGCGTTTACTCCCGAAGCCTCTTGGCTTACTGTTTCTTCATTTTGTTCCTTGGCAGAGGAATCCGCACCCTTACCCTCAGGGTCCTTCATTTCCTGCTTCAAGGAGGCTTCTTCCCTTGCTGCTTCCTTATAGCGTTCTTCCAGGGTATCTATATCACCTTTTCCTGAGAGGCCTTCCATTTTGTCCTTTCTGACGCCTTCCACATGGATATCCACGGCCGTCACTTCATAGCCTGCCATATTTTCCACTGCGTCCTTGACTTTTTCCTGAAGTTTGATGGCCACATCGGGAATATTATAACCATAAGTGATGATGACATGGACCTCAACACGGACCGTTCGGCCTTCTGTAAACACCTTGATGCCTTTGGAAAAGTTCTGTTTTCCCAGCATTTCATTGATTCCGCCGCGGATCCCGCCACTCATGCCGTACACACCGGGTACTTCGGAAGCCGCAAGTCCTGCGACAATGGACAGGACCTCATCATCGACATGGATGGAACCCATGTCGTCCGTCTCAGGGGAAACTTTTGTTCCATCCTGCAGCATTTCAAGTTCCTTGTTATCGCTCATCAATTTCACCTCAGATGAAAGAATATACGTGAAACCATGTTGGTATCAAATAATTATAACACAGGCGGCTTATCTTTCCAATGACCTAGAGGGGGATTTTACGCCATGAAAAGGTGTTCGCTGCTTTCTCCTTTCAAGCTGAAATCAGCCCTTTTGCCCATAAAAAAAAAGCACGGACCACCTGGAGCTGATCCGTACTTTTTATGTTAAATTTAGCGAATCCCGGCACAGAAGTTGATGAACCAGGTAATGATGATGGCATTCGTAATGTTGCTAAGGAACCCACCAATAACTGGTACAACAAAGAAGGCCAGTTTGGAATATCTGTACTTGTCGCAGACAGTCTTCATGGTCGTCATGGATACAGGCACAGCCCCTGTACCAAATCCCGTATGGCCAACAGCGATGATGGCGGCATCGTAGTTCTTACCGCAAGCATAGAAGTCGACAACATAGCAGTAGATAAGGATCATGACCACCTGGGCAAGGAGCATGACAACCATCGGGCCAGCAAGACCAGCAAGTTGCCACAGCTTCATGGAGATGATGGACAAGGAAACGAATAGTCCCAGGGAGAATTCACCGACCGTATCGATGCCTTCATACAAAGATTCCGGTGTATCTTTCTTGCTGTCCAGATACAGACGAACAAGGATACCAGCCAGCATGGTGCAGACATGGATTGGGAAGCTGATCTTCAGGGATTTCAAGATTGCCATGAAGACAGCGCCTAAGCCCAAGCAGAAACACATCAGGAACATGGCTTTTACGATATCACCCTTGAACATCGGGGTCCCAACTTCTTTCCCCGTTTCCTGTGCTTTTTCAGCCTGTCCGTCAAGAGCAGGATCTTCCAGATGATGACGTCTAATGATCCAACGGCCAAAAGGACCGCCAATCATGCAGCCTGCAATCAAACCGAAAGTTGCGGAAGCAATTGCAACTTCCATTGCAGCAGAAGCACCTTGAGCAACGGCCAGAGGGGCAAATGCGGCTGCGTTGCCATGACCGCCCGTCATCGGCGTGGAACCCGTCATCAGGGCAATCAAGGGATCAACACCCATGGCGACACCAATCCCCACGGAAAGGACATTCTGCAAAATGGCAAGGACGGCAGCAGAAATCGTAAAGATGATGACAAGTTTCCCACCCTTTTTCAAAAGGGAAAGACTGGCTGCGGCGCCGCTTGCAGCAAAGAAAATACAGTAAAAGAGGCTGTTTGCGACTTTGTAGTCGAAACTCAGCTCTGCCACCCCGGTTTCATAAAGCACCAGGGAAATCAGGGAAATAATTGTGCCGCCGACGACAGCACCCGGCAGGCAGTACTTTCTTAAGAATGGAAATTTTTGACGGCACCAGTTACCGAGCCAAATGGCAATGACGGCAAGGGCCAACGATTGGAACATGTCAAGCTTAATTGCTAGACCACCCATGAATAAAACCCCCTCAAATTATTGTGGAAACGGATTCCAGCATTCCATCTCCTTTCCTACAGAACCTATTATAACAATTAGACTTTTTGAGTACAAGCAAAATTCAGAGTATTTTATATATAATCAGATAATCATACATTTATTAAATTCATCATTAAGAAAATAATTTACATTGTATAGGCAACTAGGAATTTTTGAAAAAGGGGTATATTGTCACAACGGATGATTGAAGGCCGGTAAATACCTTTGAACCAGCAAACTGTCTTTTTCCCCCCAAAAAAATCAGAAAAACGCCCATGGCTGCCATGGGCGTTTCCTCACACGTAATCTGAGCTTTCTTATTTCGTCTGTCCCTTAACGGGCGTATTCTTAGCAATGAGATCAATAAAAATGAGGTCTTCATCTTTATCGTTTCTGAGGGCGTGGCTTTCACCGGGACCAGCAATTGTGACGGAACGAGGACCGACAACCGTTTCCTTTCCCGCTCCATCCGTGAATACGCCTTCACCAGATAGGATAATGTAGGTATCATCATTATCCACATGTTTGTGCATGCCAATGGAAGCGCCCTTTTTCAGCGTCATCCGGCCAATCTCCTTGATGGCCTGATCCTGTGTCGCAGCTTCCCGACGGAAAGCAAAACGACCGAACAAAATGCCCGTTCCTTTACCTGCGCCCGCTTTTTCTACATTCTTCTCAAACTGTGCGGAAACAGGGAAGTATTGGGTGGTTCCCTCTTTAGCCATCTTAGAAAGATCGGCACTGTCATTTTTAGCAATGATATCAAGGAAAACCAAATCCTCCTTGCCAAGGTTGGCTAGCCCATGAGTCTGACCAGGACGGGCAATGGTCATATCGCCGGCACCGACCACCCAGGCATGGCCATTGCCATCCGTAAAAATGCCTTTGCCTGAAATGATGAGATATGCGTCTTCATTATCCTTGTGCGTGTGACTGCCAATATAGGATCCAGGTTTCAGCGTCATCCAGCCGATTTCCTTGATGGCGTCCGTTTTCAGGGCCTGTTCCCTGCGGAAAGCAAAATCACCATGGAGCACGCCTTGTCCGCCGCCAGCTCCATTGACGTCCTTCACAAAAAGGTTGTCTTCCACATAGCACTGGCCATGTTTTTCCGGTACCAGCTGGGACGGTGCTGGTTTTGCATAAACCGTACCAGCCGTCATGAGCGCTGCAGCGAGACAAAAAGCCATCCAGTTTCGTTTCATAGTCACTCCTCCTATCTTCTAGAAACGCTTTACTAAAACCATTGTAGTCCTCTATTTTTCAGAATTCAAGAAACTTTCTCATTTTTCGTTAAATCAAATAAGCATCCCTTACAATAGCTTCATCTTAACTTACCTCGATTGATTCAAACGGATCAACAGGAAATCAAGAATTTTTGAAGTTGCTGTAAGGCAGACAACTCCATAGAATCCCGCCCAGATTTCGCGAAACACAAAAATGGATGAAACGAGAACGAGGGCATTTAGATAGAAAAAGATGCGTCCCATGCTGAGTTGCGGGAAGTATTTATGAATGATAAACGCAAGGATATCCGCCCCTCCCGTCGTGCACTCTGCCTTAAAAAGAAAAGTTATGCCAATGCCTGAAATGGCGCCGCCCAAAAGAGCCCCCAAAAAACGCGGTCCAGCATAGACAGGAAAATAGACAGCGGCAACCTTGTCCATGAAGAAAGAGCAAAGAAGGACCGTTGCCGTTGTCTTTAGGACAAATCGGGGCCCCAGCGTTTTCCACGCCGCGGCAAGAAGAGGGACATTGACGAAAAAACTCATGGCTCCCACAGGAAGGCCAAAAAGATAGTTCAGCATGAGCGCAACACCTGTGGCGCCACCCGGTGCGATATGGACGGGCTTTACAAGGGAAACCATGCTGACCGCATAGATGAAGGCCCCAATGAGGACCGAAACAAACTGCCTGTTGCGTGTTTGCATGAAAATACGCCCCTTTCCTGCAGCAAATATAGACCCGCAAATAACCGGCACTATGAGAGTACCGGTTATTTGCGTTAGCATGAAATTGTATGGAAGGTAATTGCTAAGAGCCACGTAAGAAGGCCCTTAGACTCAGGAGGTAAACAAGAGAATCTTATTTATCTGGGTAGGCAGTCAAAGCCATCCCAAACAGGAATGCCCGTAAAGGTCTTGGCTTCTTCTTTTCCGGATAGGACCCGGATGGCCCCGGAAGCAAGGGCTTCCATTTCAAATTCCCCGGCCATGACCGTAACGGGAGCGACAAAGGAAATCATTTCCTTTAGGCGCTGAACAACATAGGTATCATAGGAAATGCCGCCTGTAAGGATGATGCCGTCAACATTTCCGTGAAGAACGGCTGCCATGGCGCCCACTTCCTTACCAATCTGATAAATCATGGCGTCATAAATCAGCGCTGCGTACGCATCTCCTGCATCGGTCCGCTCTTTGACTTCCCGGGCATCGCTTGTGCCCAAGTGATCGGCAAGGCCGCCGTTTTTGGTGACTTTTTCCAGCATCTCTTTTTCACTGTACTTGCCGGAATAACACATTTCAACGACATCCCGAACAGGAAGGGAGCCGCACCGAGTCGGTGCCATAGGTCCGTCTCCGCGGGCAATGTCATTGGAATCGACCATCCTTCCTTTTTCATGGGCCGTAATGGAAATCCCGCCGCCAATATGGCAGATGATGAGATTTAGATCAGAATAGTTTTTTCCGACCTTTTGGGCATAACGCAGGCCAATTTCCTTTTGGTTCAAGGCATGGATAGCACTCTTGCGGTAAACACCCTTGAGGCCGGTTACCCTTGCAAGGTCCTTGAATTCATCCACTTCGGGAGGGTTCACGATAAAGGCCTTGGCATGATATTTTTCAGCAAGGGCACTTGCAATCGGGGCACCCAAAATGGCGGGATGGACGACGGACGGTCTATTCGTTACATAATCAAGGAGCGTTTCATTGATGGTAAAGACGCCGCTTTCCGTCGTTCCGCAGCCCCCACCCCGACTGGAAAAAGCATCCACATCGGTCAGGGTCTCCCCGCTTTTTTTCACACTTTCAAGAATCATATCCCGGCGGTAATCCAGTTGGTCGCGCACTTCTTTAAAGGCCTTGAGTTCCGATACATCATGCTGGATATTTTCAGAATAGATTTTCTCTTTTCCTTTGAACATGGCCACTTTTGTAGACGTAGAACCAGGATTGATGACAAAGATTTTATAGTCTTTCACAATAGCATTTCCTCATTTTCCAGAGATTATTTCATAAGGAGCGGGTACAGGATGCCAAGCCAGATGACCATGAGCGCACCGCCAATACGCGTCGAAATGGATGCAAAGGCAAGGAGGTTCATGCGGTTTGCTGCCGTAAGGACGGCAATATCTCCGCTGCCGCCAATGTTGCAGCAGCAAAGGCCGGCCGTAACTCCGCATTCATAAGGATAAAGACCCGTGAGGCGACCAAAGAACATAGCGCCTACAAATGCCCCCATGACACCGATAAAGATGACGGCAAAGACCGGAACGGTAAAATATTCCGTAAGGGCCGTAAATTTAAGGGAGTTCACACCGATACCGGCAATGAGCATGGGTAGCAAGGCCTTTAAGGCAAAGTTCATGGCATAGACAGCGTCATCCATGATTTCATCTTCTACAATGCCCGTGCACTTAACAATAATGGCAATGATGATGGACCAAGCAAGGCCCGCAATCATGCCCGTCCCTGGCAGCTTCCCTAGGATAAAGCCCATGAGATAGACCACCAGACAGATGAAGATACCTCCGCCAAGACGGGAATAATCAAGCGTCGTGGCCTGGCGTTTTTCGCCTTCCGTAATCATATGTTCCTGACCGATGAGGATGTTGCCATTTCCATTGAGGCCAGAAATCTTGGACGTAATGCCGCCGCCCAGAGCTGCCAAGACGACAGCAAGGACGTTGGCAATAGAAGCGTAACAGAGGAATTGACCAGCAAGGCTCGTCATATCCTTGCCGCTCAGTTCCGAATAAAGAAGGGGCAAGGTCGTCATGGCACCGGCACTGCCGCCGGACATGCAGGGAGCACCGATATAAAAGAGCCCTTCAGCGGCCCCAAAGCCAATCAGCTTTCCGCCAATGTAGCAGGAAACAAGAGCCACGACCTGGCTGCCAATGATGGCTGGTAAATAACGGGCCGTTGCCTTTAAGAGGATCTTGCGATCCATGACAAGGACGGACCCGATGAGGAGGGCGGCAATATACATATCTTGGAAGCCGCCGCGCATGACGGTACGAATGCCGTTTTCAAGCGGTTTCGGAATGAGGCCCACATAGTTCAGCCAAGAAGCACCGATAAGTGGCAGGAGGCAGGCCCCGCCTAAGTAGTTGTTGACGATAGGAATGGTGTTGCCAAGCCAGAAGAAAAGTCCTCCCATGGCCATCAGGAACGCCACCGTCAGCACATAGCTGGAAACAACGAAATTTCCCGACGCGTTGGAATAGATCTTTGCAAGCGGCATGAAATTGCCATAGACAGCGATGAGAACCACAGCAAACAAGATGAAAAACGGTTTTGGCCCCATGCCACAGACTTTAAATTTCAATTTTGAAGCATCCATTATTATTCTCCCTTTTCAATTTGCCTTTCTTGTAATAAAACCCGTTTCTAAGTGCCCCTCATCTGAAACAAGATTGGTTATGGATGAATCTTGATTTATCTTTTTTTACTAGTCATAGCTGCCATAACAATGGCCAAATATTTATCTGTGACCGTGGCCGCCCGCGATACGAGGATAACCGGTACAAGCCCGCCTACAACGACGCCGCCCGTTTTACACCCCCCCAGAACCGTCATGCTCTTGGCCGCAAGGTTTCCTGCTACGATATCAGGGACAAGTAGGATATCGGCATCGCCTGCCACAGGGGATTCATACCCTTTGATGGCGCAGGCTTCCTTGTCCATAGCAAGGTCCAGGGAAATCGGTCCTTCCACAATAGCCCCCTTGATTCCTTCTTTCTTGATTTCCGCTGCTTCAACGGTCTGTTCGAGTTTTGAATTGACGCCTTCCATAGCAGAAAGGACAGCAATCTTGGGATTCTTTTCCCCTAGTGCTTTATAGGCACGAACGGCGTTTTCAAGGGCCATTTGCTTCTGTTCCTTCGTGGGATAGGTCAAAAGCCCCACGTCGGTCAAGGTAAAGAGCTTGTGATAGTAAGGACTTTCCATAAAAGCCAGGATATTCATGACTTTTGAAATGGAAATCCCATCCTCTTTGTTGACCAGGACCTTCATCAAGGTCTTCGTATCAAGGTGCCCCTTCATGATGGCATCGACTTTTCCTTCCCGTGCAAGGGCGCAGGCTTTGCGCGCGCATTCGGAAGGATCCGTTATGTCGATGATTTCCGCCCCGGAAAGGTCAGCCCCTTCTTTTTTCAAGATGGCTTCAATGCCCTCTTTTTCACCGATGAGGACGGGAGAGATGAGCTTTTCCTTATACGCCTTGATTACCGCTTCCAAGGTGTGCTCATCTTGGGCACAGACCACAGCCACTTTCTTCTTGACGGGATCTTGAAGCAAACGATCGATGAGTTCAGCAAAATTCTTAATCATAAGCAGTCTTCTTTCTTATAAGGTTCTGGGATCCGTAACGACACCAGTGAGCGCCGTCGCCGCTGCAACAGCCGGACTGGAAAGATATCCCAAGGTCTTCTTGGTTCCCTGGCGGCCAATGAAGTTCCTGTTTGCCGTCAAAAGGATCCTTTCATCGTCATACATGAGCCCATAGGGCATGCCGCAACAAAGACCGCAGCAGGGATGGGAAATGACGCAGCCCGCTTCAATAAAGTCCTTGATATAGCCTTTTTCAATGGCTTCTTTAAAGACCGTATTCGTTGCCGGCACGACAATGACACGAACATGGTTGGCAACTTTTTTGCCGCGCAGAATATCTGCAGCAGCCTTCAGATCTTCCAAACTGCCATTGGTGCAGGAACCAATGTAGACCTCATCCATGGGCGTGCCGAGGACCTCAGAGATAGGATACACATTGTCAACGCCTTGAGGGCAGCTCAGCTGTGGTTCCAGTGTCGAAACATCATAGGTCAGGACCTTTTCATACTGGGCCTCGTCATCGATGCGAATCCAGTCAATCTCCGAAAGAGGAATGCCATAATAGGCGGCCGTCTTTTCATCGGCTTCAAAAAGACCGCATTTGGCGCCTGCTTCAAGGGCCATGTTGGCAACGGTAAAGCGCGCGTCAAGAGACATTTCCCGTGCTGCCGGTCCCGTAAATTCAAGGGATTTGTACTGCGCGCCGGAAGCCGTAATATCCCCAAGGATGCGGAGGATGATATCTTTAGAAAAGACCCCCTTAGGGAAGTGTCCGTTGAGGACAACCTTGATGGCGCTGGGCACCTTGAACCAAAGTTCACCCGTTGTAAGGGCCGCAGCCATTTCCGCCGTGCCGATGCCGGAGCAAAAGCACCCGGCGCCCCCGTACGTTGTTGTATGGGAATCCGTTGCGGATTGTACTTCACCAGGTTTGGCGTAGAATTTTTCGTGCATCAGGGAGTGGCAGATACCTTCCCCAATGTGGAGTTTCTTGATGCCATATTCTTCGGCAAGCTTAAGACCAGCATCGTAATGAGCCGAGTCATTTTTGGCGACAGCCGTAGGCATGCAATGGTCAAAGACAATGCAGACCTTATCGGGGTCATCAATTTCTTTCGTGCCCATTTCATGGAGCGTATCAAGGAGATACGGTGTATAGATGTCGTGGATCATGAGAAAATCCGGATGGGTCACAACAATATCGCCCGGTTTGACTTCTTCCACACCGGCATTTTTGCGGAGGATCTTTTCCGCCAAAGTAAAGCCTTTGCGGCGCAGGGAAGCGTCACTCATGACAGGAAGTTCAGGCGCTTTGTAGCCTGCTTTGATCTTTGCCTTCGTATCTTCCACGAGACCGCCGTGTTCGACGATTTCGAGAAGATTCTGAGGAATGGCGCCAACAGGGAAGGATTTGCCATTTGCCGAAACCGTCTTGTTTTCAAGATCGACGGTCACAATGTCACCGCCTTTCACAACCTCTTGAATCCCGTCGCACTGCAGAAGAATGATGCCGTTATTGAAGGCGTTGCGGAAGAAGATACGGGCAAAGCTCTTTGCGATGATGCAGCGCACCCCATTGTGAGAAAGAACGGTCGCAGCCTGTTCCCGGGAAGATCCGCAGCCAAAGTTCTTGCCCGCAACGAGGATGTCCCCCGGTTTGACGGCCGTACCGAATTCCGGCTTCAAGAGCTCAAAAGCATAGCGTTTCATTTCTTCAATGGTAGGAATCGTACCGCGCTTGCCAGGAATGATGGTATCCGTATCGATGTCATCCCCAAAAGTCCAAATCTTGCCGTTAAATTTTGTATCCATGCTGCTTCTCCCCTTCCTAGACCGCGGCGGCTGCCATGATGGTCTCTACCGAGGCGGTATAGACGGAGGCATCATCACAACCCATGGCACCGGCAAAAGTATAGAGGCCTGTCGTGAGGAGGATTTCCTTATGGCCGACCACACCTGCTCCTTGGCTGACAATGTCACGGTCACTGCTTGCTTCGATCTGTGCGCCAAAATCAATGAATTTTGTAATGAGTCCTTCCTCCAGGGCCTTAAGATACGTTCTTGCCGTTACGGGACAGATGGAAAGACGGACCCCTTTGCGAAGGTTTTTTCCTTCCATTAAGGCAGCCGCCGTGCGAAGGGCTTCTAAGGTCCCGCCATTCATACCGCCAAGCTGGACGGCGTGGATCTTTTGACCGGAAAGGATATCCGCCCGATCAACCCCAGCTGCCGTCTGGCTCAAAAGATCGGCGCAGGGAAGTCGTAGCATGGGCCCTACTTGAGAAAGATCAAGGGTCATATCACTCTCCCCTTCCTCTATCGCAAAGGCCGTGAACGCCCCCGTATCTGTTGCCATTTCACAGAGAACTTCCCGTTCATAAGCCGTAAGGTCAGGACAGATGAATTCAACGGCTTTACCTTTGATATCGCCTGCAGCATCAAGAAAATGGAGGGCTACATCAATGATGCCGACACCGCGGCGCAGCTTCCCAATGACGCGGACAGTAACCGTTTCCGGAACGACGGTCTGGTACTCCCCTGTTTCCAGGACGCGGGCCATCTCCGTATGGCTGAGACCGAGCCCTAGGGCTCCAATGGAACCAAAGATGGAACTATGACGCGTACCCGTAATGATGATGTCTGTGGGCGCGACCATGTTTTCTTCGAGCATCCACTTCTGGGCAATCCCTTTGGCTTGATAGAAGGGAATCTTCTCTTTCCGGGCATACTGGAGGATTTCCTGGAAGATCTTGGATTCTTCCGGAAGGCCAGCCGGCAAGTTATGGTCGTAGACGACCAAGGCCTTATCGGGATTCTTTACATGGGAGGCAAGTTCTGTGATTTCATGACCAAAACCGTTCGTAATGAGGACATAGCGAGGTACTACGGAAACGACCTCACCTGTTTTGGCGCCTAAGAGTTCTTCAATTCGCTTCATCAAATCGTCTCCTTTGCCCCATCGGGGAAAGCACGATTGCGCTTTCCCTAGGAGCACTTGATTTGTTGTTTATTCAGCCAGTTTCTTGTAATAGGCGTAGCGTTCCATAGCTTCCTTCTGGCACTTTTCATAAAGGGCTTCGGCCGCTTCGGGGAAGGAACGCTTTAGGGAAGCATAACGGGTCTCCCCTTGCAGGAAGGCATCAAAATCACCTTTCGGTTCCTTGGAATCAAGGATGAAAGGATTCTTTCCTTCCTCTTTGAGAACGGGATTGTAGCGATAGAGCTGCCAGTAGCCAACTTCAACGGCTTTCTTGATTTCATCCTGAACCTTGTTCATGCCGCAGCGCAGGCCGTGGTTAATGCAGGGTGAGTAGCAGATGACAATACTCGGACCATTGAAGGCTTCAGCTTCACGGATGGCATTGAGGGTCTGCTGCATATTGGCACCCATAGCAACCTGGGCCACATAAGTATTGCCATAGCTCATGACCATAGCGCCAAGGTCTTTTTTCTTCGTCGGTTTGCCCGCAGCCGCAAACTGCGCAACTGCACCGGTCGGCGTTGCTTTGGAAGCCTGGCCGCCCGTGTTGGAATAGACTTCCGTATCAAAGACGAGGATGTTGACATCCGCACCGGAAGCAATGACATGATCCAGTCCGCCGTAGCCGATATCATAGGCCCAGCCGTCGCCGCCAAAGATCCAGACGGATTTCTTTGTGAGCTGGTCCTTGTTTTTGAGGACGCTCGCAACGATTTCAGAAACCGCCGTGCCCTTGTAGGCCGTGAGAGCTTTCTCCATGGCTTCACCCATAGCACGGGCATTATCCTTATTGTCCTTATTTTGGAGCCAGGTCTTAGCGGCTTCCTTCAAGGCTTCATCATCGGCCGTTTCCGCAAGGGCCTTGATTTCTTCTTCCACATACTTACGGCGTGCATCATCAGCAAGCTTGATACCAAGGCCGTATTCTGCATTGTTTTCAAAAAGGGAACCGCCTACGGCCGGGCCATGACCCTTCTTATTGGGCGTATAAGGCATGCTTGGGAAGCACGTTGCCCAAACCTGGGAACAGCCCGTTGCCGTAGCAATGAACATGCGGTCACCAAAGAGCTGGGTCACGAGTTTGGCATAAGGCGTTTCGCCGCAGCCCGGGCAGGCACCGTTGAACTCAAGCAGGGGCTGGTTGAACTGGGAATTCTTGACGGATGTGACACCGAAAGGATTTCTTACTTCCGGCAAAGCTGCCGTATAATCCCAGACCGCTTTCTGAGCTCCTTCCTTATCAAGGGTGGACATTTCCATAGCGCCTACAGGGCAGACATTGGCGCAGCTGCCGCAGCCCGTGCAGTCAAGGGTCGATACAGCAATATGGAAACGATAGGGTTCCACATCTTTGCCCTTAGCCGGAATATCCTTCATCCCTTCTGGAGCGCCCTTGACTTCCTCTTCCGTAAGGAGCATGGGGCGCAGGATGGCATGCGGACATACATAGGAGCACATATTGCACTGGATGCATTTTTGCGGATTCCAGCTCGATACACGGACCGAAGTTCCTCGCTTTTCGTGGCGGCTCGTTCCCTGAGGGAACATGCCGTTGGAATAGGGCACGAAATCGGAAACAGGGATGTCATCACCGGAAGCGGAGTTGACCTTTTTGAGGATTTTGTCGACATAATGGGATCCACTCATCTTTTTCGGTGCTTCCGTCGCATCAAGGGCAAGCCAAGCATCCGGCACAGGTACTTCGACGACTTCCTTGACACCGGCATCAACAGCGGCGTTGTTCATGTTGACAATCTTCTCGCCTTTTCTGCCATAGGACTTGAAGATGGCTTCCTTCATGTACTTCACAGCGTCATCGATGGGGATGATACCCGTAATCTTAAAGAAGGCAGCCTGCAGAACTGTGTTCGTTCTCGATCCAAGACCAAGCTGGAAGGCAATATCAACAGCATTGATGGTGTAGAGGTGGATATGCTTTTTAGCAAGATCATGCTTCATCTTGTTGGGAAGACGGTCGGCAATTTCCTCGGACGACCATTCACAGTTCAGCAGCAGGCTGGCCCCATCCTTGAGGTCCTTGACCACATCGAAAGTGTTGACATAGGCTTGGTTATGGACACCGACAAAATCGGCTTTCTTGACATAGTACTGGCTGCGGATCGGGGCTTTGCCAAAGCGCAGGTGGGACCGGGTCAAGCCGCCGGATTTTTTCCCGTCATATTCGAAATAAGCCTGGACGTTGAGGTCCGTGTGGTCACCGATGATCTTAATTGTATTCTTGTTGGCGCCAACCGTTCCGTCGGAGCCAATGCCCCAGAACTTGCAGCTCACCGTTCCTTCAGGCACAATATCGATTTCATCCCCATAAGGGAGAGAATGATGGGTCACATCATCAACGATACCGATGGTGTAATGGTTCTTCGGAACTTTCGTTTCCATGTTGCTATACATGGCAGCCACCATGGTAGGCGTCGTATCCTTGCCGGCTAAACCGAAGCGGCAGGCAACAACTTTGAATGTGAGGTCCGTATCATTGAGGGCCGTAACGAATTCTTCGTAAAGCGGTTCACCGACAGCACCGGCTTCCTTGTCGCGGTCGAGGACCGTGAGGACCTTGACCGTTTTAGGAAGAGCCTTGATGAGATGTTTTACTGAGAAAGGACGGAATAGGTGAACTTCCAAATAGCCTACTTTCTTCCCCTGTTTGCGGAGATAATCAACCGTTTCCTGAGCCGTCCCGGCAATGGAGCCCATCCCGGCAATAACATATTCCGCATCGGGATCGCCATAGTAATTAAAGAGATGATAATCACGGCCCGTCAGTTTATTGATCTGGGCCATGCAGGATTCAACAATATCAGGTAGAGCTTCATAATAAGGGTTGACCGATTCACGCTGCTGGAAATAGGTATCGTCGTTTTCACCCGTCGTAATAAGGGTCGGATGATCCGGATTGAGGGACCCGGAGCGGAATTTTTCCAGTTCATTGTAATCAACAAGTTTCTTCAGTTCATCATAATCGAGGCAGTCAACCTTCTGGATTTCATGAGACGTTCGGAACCCATCAAAGAAATGAAGGAAAGGAATATGACCCTTGATAGCAGCAAGGTGAGCAGTAGCCCCAAGATCCATAGCTTCCTGAACCGTGGAAGAAGCAAGCATGGCAAAACCGGTTTGACGGCAGGCCATGACATCGGAGTGCTCGGCAAAGATAGAAATGACATTGGTCGCAACATTACGGCTGGCAACATGGACAACGGCAGGCTGCAGTTCGCCAGCAATACGGAACATGGTCGGAATCATCAGCATAAGCCCCTGGGAAGCCGTATAGCTTGTCGACAGGACACCGGCGTTAACTGCACCATTTACAACGGAAATCGCGCCGCATTCAGACTGCATCTCGACAAGCTTGACAGGCTGACCGAAAATGTTCTTCTTGCCATGGGCAGCCCAAGAGTCGACATGTTCAGCCATCGGGGAAGACGGCGTAATCGGATAGATAGCGGCAACTTCCGTAAATGCGTAGGACGCATAAGCCGCAGCTTCGTTACCATCCATTGTTTTTTTCATCATTATAAGAACCCTCTCTTCTTGACTTAATTGCCTTTCCGCTTGCCTAAGGCGAAAAGAGCCTTTTCTGATTTGTCGCTAGTTTAACGTATTAGTAAATCGTTTTACTTGAACTCATTTTAAAAAGTGAACAGGCCTTTGTCAATATGCAAAAATCAGAAAATTCCCCGAAAATGAGGGTCATATAATGTAATAAAATGACTTTTGAAAATTTTGGATGGGCGCCTATCTTGATTTCCGTGCCATTATTTCAATAAATCAGCTTGTCATTCTCTATCTTCCGATGTAATAATAAGGTTAACGTTTTACCTACGCTTGCATATAGATTGGAGGTCTCCCTATGGATTTGCTTTCCCAAATTCGCTCTGAATGTGCCAACCTTTCTGTCAATAAGGATTATCTTGGCCGTTATCCCTTGGCAGAAACAAAGAGTCTCTTTGTCCCCACGCGTTACGGCAGCCTTTTGGTTCACCTTTATCGTCCTCATACGAAAAAGGATCTCCTACCCACTATTGTGAATTTTCATGGAGGCGCCTTTATCAAAGGGTATCGAGGACAGGATATTGAGTTTTCACACATGATGGCCTATCGGAGCGGTTCTTTATATCTTGATGTCGACTATAAGACCGCGCCGGAACACCCTTTCCCTTATACGTTTGAAGAAGGGCTTGATCTCTTATCCTATGTAGAGAGTCACGCCGAAGACCTTGGCGGTTCCAAGGATAATCTCGTGCTTATGGGCCAAAGTGCTGGCGCAAATCTCATTACGGGCATGACGCTCACCTTTCTTGAAGAAGGTCGCAAGCTCCCTACAGGACTTATTTGCTGCTATCCTCCTTGTGACTTAACCGGTAAATTAGCTGATAAAAAAGGCGGGATCAAGGATCCCCGCATGATTGAAGTGGCAAGTTTTGGAATCGCTTGTTACCTCCCTCATGGTGGCACGGAAAATCCCTTGATCTCCCCTCTTTTTGCATCAAAAGACCAGCTCAAAGGCTTTCCTCCTGTGCTTATCATTACGGCAGAACATGACATTCTTTGTGATGAAGCCTTGACCTTTGCCCGTCATTTAGCAGAAGCAGGCACCGCAGTAACGGCTAAAACAATCTTGGGTGCCCGCCATGGTTTTCTGCCAAGACGGACGGAAGGTCATGAGGAAGGGGAAGCCTTGATCTTGTCCTATCTGAGGTTCCTTCAGAACGGTCAGTATACAAATCCTTTTCCAAGCGTTTGTTGAGGGGCATAAAAAGTCAAGAAGAAGGCCCTTTTATTACCTTGACTTTTTTAGATCCCTTCAGTATGCTGAAAGCAGCTGTTTACTAAACTGATTCCATCTAGCTCCAGGCAGGATGATTATTGAAAGCAGGGATTTTCGTGTCCACCATCAAAGATGTTGCAAAAAGAGCGGGCGTCTCACCGACGACGGTATCCATTATTTTGAACGGAAAAGCTGAAGACCGGAAGATTTCCCAGGCGACACTTGAAAAAGTTATGAATGCCGTCAGGGACCTTGACTATCAGCCGAACCTCAGTGCTCGGCGGCTACGCTCCAATGAAATAAAAAAGCCGAGTCTTGCTTTTTTTTGGCCCAGTGACCACAGAACTAACATTATGGCCACTTTCATCAACTACATCCAGGAAGAGCTGATTGCTCATCAATATGACTGTGAGCTTGTCATCCAGACCTATCAAAATGACCACTTGGATGAAAAGGCCTCCATTTTTGCAAAGAACAGTTACAATGCCATGATCATTGGTGCGTCCTCGCTCCATGATGTGGAATTCCTTGAAAATACCCCCTCCCAATCCCCGGTCATTCTCATCAACAGAACGTCCGCCCTGCACTCCACCATCAGTGTTGATGACAAGGCCGTCGGCCGTGAGGCAGCCCGTCTTCTTTATGACAAAGGCTATAGAGAGGCCGCACTTCTTGCGGGGAAAACGCCTTACGTCGCAACAGGAGTCCGTACCAAAGCCTTCCTCACTTCCTGCAAGGAACTTGGCATCGAAATAGCCTCGGAAGCCCTCATCTACTGTGATAATTCCATTGAAGGCGGCGTGAAAGGAGCAGCAAAATACCTGCGTCTTGGAAAGCGCCCTCCTGTCATCTACTCCGAAGCGGATGAACTTGCTAGAGGCGCCCTTTATGAACTCCATCGCAGCGGCGTAGCTGTTCCCGAGGATACGGAAATCCTTACAACATCCCTTATGAGTCCTGAAACAACCCTTTACACTATTCCCTCCCTCAGCGTCATCGAGATTTCCCAGCAGGAAGTGAGTAGGGAAATCGTAGCCATGCTCATGAAGCTTCTGTCAGGCGAGGAAGCAGGTCCCCTGCATAAGATCCTGCAGCCCAAAGTCGTCTTACGTGAAAGTTTTTCCCTGTAATCAGCAAAGAGTAGTGAAGCCCAAGTTTCACTACTCTTTTTATCTATTAAGTTGACGGCGTTTTCAGGAGTTTTAAATATACGGAAAATTATTTCTTGACAAGCCATTCAAAGTGGGTTATGATTCAGTTATCTCTAGTATAACGTTAAACCTAACGACAAATCGATGATTTCGGACTGCCTATCCGAATTTCTGATGAATTTGATCAAAGGATGTGTTCCCTATGTTCTTTTCACATAAAGAAGTGCCTTACTACGCAGGCAATCCTCATCCCTTGCAGTTCAATAGCGTCGAATTCAGGGATGGACAGCAATCCTTATTTGCAACCCGTATGACAACAGACGAAATGATTCCCCTCTTGGAGGAAATGGACGAAGTTGGCTTTGCGACCATGGAAATGTGGGGCGGCGCCACCTTTGACGTCTGTATCCGTTACCTTCAAGAAGATCCTTGGGAGCGACTCCGCATCTTTAAGCAGCATGTCAAGAAGACGCCGCTCAAAATGGTGCTCCGTGCCCAAAACCTTGTAGGCTACCAGGCCTACCCCGATGATGTTGTCGAAGAATTTGTGGCCCGTGCCGCCGATAACGGCATCGATATTTTCCTTACCTTTGATGCCCTAGGCGACCTCAGGAACTGTGAAACGGCTTTTGATGCCATCAAAAAGGCCGGGAAGATCATTGAAGGGTCCCTGCAGTACAACATCAGTCCTTTCAATACGATTGAAAGCTATGTCCAAAATGCCAAGGACCAGGTTTCCATGGGTGCGTCTGCCATTCACGTAGAAGATATGGCCGGGCTCATGACGCCAAAGGCAGCTTACGACCTCATTCGAGCCCTTAAGAAAGAATTGACCGTGCCCATTCATCTCCATGCCCACTGCGTGGGCGGTCTTGCGGATATGGCCTACTGGGAAGCCATCCAAGCTGGCGTGGACGGTCTTGATGTATGTGTCTCTTCCATGGCCTTCAGCTCGGCTCATCCTCCCATTGAAAGCTATATTGCTGCCCTACGGGGAACGCCGCGTGACCCCAAGATTGGTTTAGGACAGTTTGATGCCATCAACAAGAAGTTCCTTGCCGTCAGACAAAACCATGCCGACATGGCAACGAAACTCGTTGGCGTCGACGTAGGATGCCTGAACCATCAGATTCCGGGCGGGATGCTTTCGAACCTCGAAAGTCAGCTCAAAACGATGAATATGTCCGACAGGCTTCCCAAAGTCCTCAAAGAAGTGATCCAAGTCCGGGCCGATATGGGCTATCCGCCCCTTGCAACGCCGTCGAGTCAGATCTGCGGCGCCCAGGCAACGGTCAACGTTCTCACAGGAAAGCGCTACGGCATGATTTCCAAGGAAATGACCAATTACTGCCGCGGCCTATATGGTATGCCGCCAGGAAAGATCGATGCGGAACTTTCTAAATTAGCACTAAAAGGAAAGGAACCGGACTTTTCTAGACCGGGCAGCCGAATTGCACCGGGCCTTGAAAAAGCAAGGACGGCTGCAGGAGAGCTTGCACGCACAAGAGAAGATGTGCTTACCTATGCCCTCTTCCCCGAAATTGCCGTGCCTTTTCTTAAAAAAAAATATAAAGGATAAGGTGACCTACTGTGAAACAAACGGATGAAGAAAAACTGAAGCGATCCCGTGCTTTTCTCCAGAAACTGAAGGAAGC